>OGZT01000163.1_pt1 | contig 52788 bp, 48 predicted proteins | sample 1576891 | NCBI WGS metagenome assembly OGZT01 (sample SAMEA3541521, study PRJEB24748) | human gut metagenome | biome: human gut; feature: human-associated habitat; material: faeces | place: China | collected 2012 | reverse complement strand
TTATCGCATATATTTCCAGCAGCCGGAAAAAACAGAAAAAATCATAAAAAACTGGTATCGGCAGGTACTTTTTCACACTGCCGATACCAGTACTTTTTTGTCTTTTTATCTCTTTTCTAAAAGGCGGTCTGCCAGAATACACATTGCCTGTACAATGATCGCCGCGTGATCTACTGCAATCTCTCCGCCTGTGAGCACCTGAAACTTTCGCTCCCGAATCAGCCCTTCCCTGCATGTCTCTTCAACTTCCGCCCGGGTATCCAGCCCCTTCTCTTCATTTGACACATGAAGCTGCCAGACTTTTCTGCTGACTTCTCCTGTGTGGACTTCCTTTTCTTTCAGGCAGAGGCTGCACCATGCCGCGTCCGCCGCATCATCCCCTGCCCGTACCGTGATGTCCTGCTCGTTCACAAGCGACAGATATGCCGTTGTGATCACACGGGTCCTCGGATCTCTGTCATAATCTCCATATACTGCAAACTGTTCCAATGGAAGCTCTTTTACTCCGGTCTCTTCTTCCAGTTCCCGTCTTGCTGTATCCTCCAGATTTTCCCTCATTTCGGCAAACCCGCCGGGCAGCGCCCAGAACCCGATGCTTGGATGATTGCTCCTTCGCACCAGAAGCACTTTCAGCTGATTCACCTCCAGAAGCTCTCCTGTTATAGAAAAGATTACCGCATCTGTGGTACAGCTCGGTGTCTCATATTTGCGGGGATCATAATGCTCCAGAAACGTCTCCAGATCCTCACCCTGCCGGTTTTTCTCTTTTGTCCCGTAAAATTTTTCAATTTCTTTTAAAAACGCCGCCATCTGTTTTTGCCTCCTGTCCGAATCCTTCTTTTCCTAACAGTATAGGCGTTTTTCCATTTTCTGTAAAGAAATCTAAACCACTTATTTTACTTTTACATATGGAGCGGCTACACCTTCCTCTGTGTTTCCATATCCCGGATATATATCCAGATATAAGGAATCCAGCTGATCCTCATCCGCCACATAAACCAGTGTATATTCCAGTGTTTCTCCTGCTGCCAGCGGCCGGAAGAATGCATCTTTCATTCTCTGCACGCCTTCTGTATAGTAGATCTTGTCAAAATAAATCGGGAAAGATGCCCCGTTTCCGGCTGTCCACTGCAGGTTATAATTTTCATTCGCTCCCACCAGCTGATAATCTGCCCTTGACAGGCTTCCGTCCTCATTGGTCTTCATGTATGCCAGATCCGGAGCGATGCTGATTCCCCCGCTTGCATTCCACTCTGTCTGGAAATCAGAACAATTCTCTGCCTGCATCTTTACAACTACATACTTGGAATTGACCGTTTCTGCCTCTTTGTTTGCCATTGCATCCGTTGTACCCCATTCTCCTGCATCGAGCACATATCTCTCATGCGGTTTCAGAGAGGTGTCTTCATTCACCCACAGAGCAACCTCATCTTCATACTGGGCATAGTTTTCTCTTGGAAACTGATCGACCGGCAGCGTATCCTGAATTTTGATATCCTTGACCGTAAACCGGATATCTTCAAACTCTGTTGAATTCTCATCTCTGAACGGATTTTTGATCTCCTCACCGATTGAACGCACGCCTTCTGCCGGAATCGTATTTCCCGCCTGCGCTTCCATTTCTTCCAGCCATTTCTTTTCTTCGATTTCCGTCTGGATCTCTTCCTCCGAAGGATATGGTACAGTCTCATCCAGAACGGTAACCTTCAACCCTTCTGCCACTTTTTCAATCTCTTCCTGTGGAAGATCGCTCGTATTGTGGATATAAATTCCATATCCCTCTTCTTCATTGAAAAGATATAACATTTTCTCTGTCTTCTCACTGTCCACATATTCCGAGTCCATCAAAAACAGATCCAGTTTGGTATTCTCTGTATCTGATGTCTTTACCCGGCTTTCCTTACGGAATTTCCGAAAAGAATCTTCATCCACTCTGGACATCTTGTAAAGCTCTGCCGCATTATACGGTATGATGGAAATCCCACTGTTGGTCTCTTTATTATGCCACTTTCCGCCATATGGACCTTCTTCCTGATATTCATACCCATCCGGCATATAGGTCGGCTCCACCTTGATCTGATGCGCCTCTTTCTGCTTTGTATCCACTTCAATCTGATACTGGAGTGTGTCCCCCTCCTCACTTCGCGTTACATTGAGATATTTTGTCACCGCAAACGCCGTGATGGAAAGCCCTGCCGTCAGTACTGCTGCCGCTGCCAGACCTGTCCAAAGTTTATATTTTCTGTTGTGTCTTCTCGTGGTCTGAATTCCAAGCTGTTCATACGCTTTTTTCATTCCCTCATCCACAGATTTCGGAACCTCCATATCCTTTCCCATAATTTTTTTCATCTCATCTACAGAATAGTCTTTCTTCATTTCACTGCCTCCTTCTTTAACACATGGAATACGCATGCTCAAATTTCTTTCGTCCTCTGGACAGCCTTGTTTTCACCGTATTCTCATCCATCTCCAGTATTTGTGCGATCTCTTTGATCTTAAATCCCTCTCCGTAATACAAAAGAAGCACGATCCGGTATTTTTCATCCAGAGAGTTCATCAATTCCTGAAATTCATAATTCTGCATCTCCATACACGTATTCTCCTGTTCTTCAATCTGCTCCAGAGGATACACCCGCTTTCCTGCTGCCAGTATATCCTTGCAGTTATTAATCAAGATCCTGGTCAGCCATGTCTTAAAATAATCTGCATTTTTCAGGCGCCCGATGTGTTCATAGCAATTGATCACCGTCTCCTGGATCGCATCCGCAATATCTGCATCATCCTTTAAATAACTTCTTGCCACTTTATACATCCCGCTCTTACAGCGCTCCATCAGCTCCACAAATGCCTGATCGTCTTTCTTCTGTGCCTTTTTTACCAGATATTTCATCACCTCTCACCCCGCTTTCCTGCTGTTTTGAACCGCTTTACACTCATTAGACCGGATTTTCTTCTGAAAAGTTTCATCTGCTTTTCTTTTACTTACAAAAATCAGCCCCTTTTTACATGAGGCTGATCTTTCTCTTATTTTTCGATATCTTCTATTTTTGTCTTTCCAATCATAAGATTCAGGATTTCTACATCTGTCTGCTTCATTCCCGCTCTTCCAACATATCCGACTGCCTTGATCGTATCTTCCGGACAGTCCATGACAAGTCCCTCTCCACTGCCAAACACCAGCCCGCGCATTGCCATCTTATGACTTAAGATCGCAGCCTGCAGAGATGTTGCAATTTTTGCAGCACAGCTTGGCTTCGCACCGTCACATACGATCCCGCCTGCATCCGCGATCGTATTGACTACCGTATTCTGGATTTGTTCCAGATTTCCGCCGCACAGATACGTAATCCCTGCTCCTGCGCCTGCTGCCGCACAAACTGCGCCGCAATAGGCCGAAAGGGAGCCGATATAACGCTTCTGATTCAGTGCTACCAGATTCGATACACACAGTGCACGATAAATCTCTTCTTCACTCTTTTTCAGCTCTTTTCCGTATTCGATCACCGGCAGAGAACAGGTCATCCCCTGATTACCGGAACCAGAATTAATAATGACCGGCAGGGAGCATCCGCTCATTCTGGCATCTGATCCTGCCGCTGCCGAAGCCACGGCCTTCCACTGTACAGTCGTCCCGAATTCCTCTGCGATCACCCGCCCAACCTGGGCACCCCATTCATGCTCCAGACCTTCCTTTGCAATTCTGGAATTGTACCTGATCTGCCGGGCAAGCACATCTCGTACCTCATTTAAATCCACTTCCTGCGCAAACACAAGGATATCTGCCAGATTCAACAGACTTTTATCCACCTCAATTTCTTCCCCTGACACTTCTTTCTTGTGCGCATACACAATTTTTCCGTTTTTCTCGATCCTTGTAATATTGGTATGCTCCTGCTCAATGATGACTGTCGCTTCATTTTCTCCGTTTACAACCTGAACTTCGATATACAGATTTGCCACACCTTCTTTTAAACAGCAGTCGCAAAATGATTCCCGAAGCAATTCCTTCGTTCTTTTGATGTCTGTCTGGGTCACGGCTTCTAACACTTCCAGCGCCTGAGAAGGATCACCGCCTGCAAGCCCCAGTACTGCTGCAGCTTCCACACCCTTCATCCCACCGGAATTAGGAACCTTCACACCTTTTACATTCTTGATGATATTCCCGCTGCACCAGACTGTCATATGCTCCGGAAACTCTCCCAGCACTTCCCTTGCTTTTGCCGATGCATAGGCCAAAGCGATCGGCTCTGTGCACCCCAGTGCCGGAACCAGTTCTTTTCTTAAGATTTTTACATAATTATCATAAATCGTTCTGTCCATAATATCTCCTTTGCTCCCGTATTCCTGCTATTTATCATACCAAATTCGTTTTTAAGACGCAACACGCAGAAAGTGCGGCAGATCACCACCCTTTCGGTCGCATCTGCCGCTCTCTCAATTCGCATAACCATACCTTTTTTCTTCCATACGCATCAGGCCTTTTCCCTCCAGATACCATTCAATCTCTGTCAGCAGCTGTAAAAATCGATACCTCTCTTTCTCATTCTGTAAATCCATTTTCCACATATCACCATACATCCGCTTCACCAGATTCCAGTCCCGTCTAAGAATTGCTTCCAGTTTTTCCAATCTGTCATCTCTCACTAAAATACAGATTTCCACATTGTTCTCCATGCGCTCCATCAGCCTGTAGAAGTAGGCATATTCTGTTGGTTCCATTTTGCGTGCAAAATCTGCCAACTCTTCCAGTGCATCTTTCAGTGGCTCCAGATTTTTCTTCATCCTTCGTCCCCTCCTGGTCTGTATGAAAACGCCACTTTCACTATCATTAAGTATACCATACTTCCGTATGGAATCTTTTCTGCGTTTTCCATTTTCCCGATCTTTTTCGACACGTTTTGTTACTATCAGTTTCCGATCAAAAGATTCCTTTCTGCAACCTGTTTCTCTGGACTTTCCCGGAACACAAGTATACAATAGAAATCAAAGTATTTTATTTCAGGAGGTGTTGAATATGAATGCAATCATAGAAAATCTGCTTACCCGCAGAAGTACCCGCGCATTTTTACAAAAAGAAATTCCGGATAACGAATTAAACGAGATCCTGCAGGCTGCCATCTATGCCCCAAGCGGTATGGGCAAGCAGACCTGGAAGTTTACGGTTCTCTGCAATCAGGAAAAAATCCAGCAGCTGGCAGAACTCATCGGACGAAAACTTGGACGAAAGGGCTATGATATGTACCGTCCGCAGGTTCTTATCATCCCTTCCAACCAAAAAGAAAATCCACACGGTATGGAAGACAATGCATGTGCCCTGGAAAACATCTTTCTGGCTGCACATTCCTTCGGAATCGGTTCTGTCTGGATCAATCAGCTCCGCACACTCTGTGATGATCCTGAAGTCCGTGCTCTGCTTGATGAGTTTGAAATTCCTTCCGATCATGTCGTATACGGAATGGCTGCTCTGGGATATCCGGCAGACGCGCCCAAAAAGGAAATCCACAAAATCGGAGAGATCCGGATTATCAAATAAAACAGACAGGAGATTCTACAGATGAGATTTATTATCCAGAGAGTATCAGAAGCTTCCGTAACTGTCGAAGATCAGACCATCGGAAAAATCCAGAAAGGATTTCTGGTATTGATCGGAGTTTCTGATTCAGACACACAGGAAACTGCTGACAAACTGATCAAAAAAATGATCGGACTGCGCATTTTCGAAGATGAAAACGGAAAGACCAACCTTTCTCTTGCAGATGTAAACGGGAGCCTTCTTCTGGTTTCTCAGTTCACACTGTATGCCAACTGCAAAAAGGGCAACCGTCCAAGCTTTATCGAAGCAGGTGCTCCTGATAAAGCCAATGCCCTCTATGAATATATCATCACAAAATGCCGCCAGTCTGTTTCCTGCGTGAAAACCGGCGAATTTGGTGCAGATATGAAGGTTGCACTTGTTAATGACGGACCATTTACGATCATTTTAGATTCTGAAACATTATAAATGATTCTCGCGGACACGTATCTCCCAACGATGCGTGTCCTTTTTCTGCTTGCGGCAGTACACCTCAAATGCCCAGTTCGAATGATACGGCATGAGATATACCCGGAAAATAATACAGTGCGGCTCTTCCAGATCTTCACTGAAATGCACCTTTTGAAATGTATTTTCATCCACCATTTTCAACAACTTTTCTGCAAACTGCTCTCTGTTTTCTATCGTCCATCTGTTCGCATTCACCTCTACCCAAAGCCTGTACTCTCCATCTGTATGAGTGACTGTAGTAGACCGCACGTCCGGTTTCTGCTGGAAAAGGAACCACCCCGTCGCTGCCAGAACTCCTATGATTATGATATACTTGAAATCTCTTTTCTTTTTCACGTTCATTCTCCATTATAATTTTTATACAGGTGTATATTTCTACATCTATATTATATTGCATCTTATATTTTTATACAACTGCACATATACTTTAGGAAAGGCAGGTGTAGATATGAATAAGATAATCATTGATTTGGACGTAGTAATGAAAGAAAAAGGAATCAGCAAAAATTCCGTCTGCAAAAACTGCAATTTACAACGAACCCAATTAAACAACTACTGTAAGAATAAGATATCCAGAATTGATCTGAAAATTCTCGCCAGACTGTGCGAATATTTGAAATGCGATTTAACTGATATTTTAAAGCTGGTAGAAGAAGAGGAAGAAAATTCATAAAAATTGCGGCAGTATCTGTCTGATCAGAGATATTGCCGCAGTTTTTATTTTCTTTTTAATTTTTCATTTCTTTTTTATAGAACCATCACAGTTTACTCACACTTTTCGCCTATATTATATGCATACAAAGCAAAAAGCTTTTTCATATATACTTTTCCCCCTTTTTTCAGCCGGCGATGATATCCCGGCTTTTTCTTTTTGTATAAACAGGCAAAAATTTCTGTTTTCACAAAAACAGCGTGCCGCCAAAGAATGTTTAGAACTCTTTGACGGCACGCTATTTTCATCAAGCTGCCAAGGGGACTTGAACCCCCGACCTCCGCCTTACCAAGGCGACGCGCTACCGACTGCGCCATAGCAGCTTATGTGATAAACACAACACTAATATTATACATCAATTAGGTAAGCTCTGTCAATATTTTTTATATAATTTTGATAAACTTTCACCTTTTATTCCATCTTCATGAATCCACCATGCCTAATAGAATCAAGCATTGCTTCATAAAATTCATCTTCTTTTTATCTCAATTCATTTTTCAGCAATTTCTGTGCCTTGCTCTTAATCCTCTGCAGAGCATTATCCACCGCCTTAGGGCTTTTTCCGAGAAGCTCTGCGATTTTCCTGTAATCCGTTCCCATCAGGTGCAATTCCAGCACATGATTCTCCAGCGTACTTAAATTCTCCTTCAGCCGTTCTGAAAAAATCTCGGTAAACTCTTTTCCAAAATACAATGCTTCCGGATTATTTTCCTCCTGTGGTTCAATGGTATCGATCAGAGGAACCTTCTTTCCTTCCTCCACGGATTCTTCGTACAATGAAACATACGAATTCAGCGGAAGGTGCTTCTTTCTCTGAGATGCCTCGATCGCACTGTACATCTGCCTTGAGACACACAGTTCGGCAAAGCTTGCAAAGGATGTTCCCTGCCTGGTCTCATAATCACGGATTGCTTTAAAAAGCCCGATCATCCCTTCCTGGATGAGATCTTCATTCTCTCCGCCGAGAAGAAACATGGCTCTTGCTTTCTTTCGAACCATGGGCTTGTATTTATTCATGATAAAATCTGTGATCGCAGAGTCCCCGCCGCGCAGCTCTTCGATCAAATTTTCATCTGTCAGCATTTCATACCGGTTTCTCTGCATCATTTCCTCCATTTTATCCTTACATCGTTCTCTGACGTACAATCTCGTAAGCAAGTACTCCTGCCGCAACCGATGCATTCAGAGAATCAATCTCACCTTTCATCGGAATGCTGGCAACAAAGTCACATTTTTCTTTCACCAGACGTCCCACGCCTTCCCCTTCATTTCCGATCACCAGACCAATCGGTCCTTTCAGGTTCAAACGATACATGGATTCTCCGCCCATATCCGCACACACGAACCAGAGCCCTTTTTCTTTCAATTCTTCCATTGTCTTTGCCAGGTTTGTGACTTTTGCGACCGGAGTATAGTTTAAGGCTCCTGCAGAAGTTTTTGCCACGGTCGCAGTCAGTCCCACTGCTCTTCTCTTCGGAATGATCACGCCGTGTGCCCCTGCCAGATTTGCAGTTCGAATGATCGCACCCAGATTGTGAGGATCTTCGATATTATCAAGCAGAATCAAAAACGGATCTTCCCCTCGTTCTTCTGCCAGTTTTAACATATCCTCCACTTCCGAATATTCATAGGCAGCCGCATATGCGATTACACCCTGATGCTTTCCGGTCACGGAAATCTGTGAAAGTCGCTCTTTTCCCACAAAATTGATGATCGTATCATGCTTTTTCGCTTCTCTTACAATGGTGCGCACCGGTCCGTCCTGACATCCGTCCAGCACAAATACTTTATCGATCGGCTTTCCCGAACGAAACGCTTCGAGCACTGCATTTCTCCCCTCAATCACAAGGGTATGCTCTGTATTATCAAATTCTTTCCTATTTTCCTGCATCTTCTTCTCCCTGATTTTCTTTCAGACTTTCCAGTCCGATTTTTATAAGCGTCAGTAACCTCTCATATTGCTTTTTCAAATACAAATATCCGACCAGTGCCTCAAATCCCGTTGCTCTTCGATAATCTGTAATAGACTGGTTTTTAGCAGGGGATATGGATTTTGCATTCCGCCCTCTTTTATAGACAGCATGTTCTTCTTCTGTCAGATGTTCCTGCATGGCACGCATCATAAATGACTGCGCAGATGCCTGCACATACCCGCTGGTCTCTCTGTGAAGCTTCTGAACCTGACGGTTTCCCTGATTAATCACCATGCTCTTGATGATCAGATCATATACACAATCTCCAATATAAGCCAGCACAAGCGGAGAATATGCGGATACATCCACCGGATCAAACTGCAGCATCTCTTCCATCAGATCTCTGAATTCAAAATTTACGCTCTTTTCCATTTTACCCCTTCTCTTGTATCTTCCAGAATGATTCCTTTTGCAAGCAGCTCGTCACGGATTTCATCTGCCCTGGCAAAATTTCTCTCTTTTCTTGCAGCCTGACGCTCTGCAATCAGCGCCTCGATATCGTCTGCCAGCATCTCCTGCTCTTTTTCTACGATAATTCCAAGTACATCTGTCAATGCGACAAGCTGGCTCAACAGGTTTTGCAGATATTCTTTAGAGCTTTCCCCGTCTGTATTTGTGTTGATAAATTTCACCAAGTCAAACACTGCCGCGATTGCATCTGCTGTATTGAAATCATCATCCATGGCTTTTTCGAATTTCCGGGTAAATTCCTGACTTTTTACAATCTTTGCCTGCTCTTTTTCTGTCATATTCTCTGTTTTTGCGCCTTCGAGCAGGAATTTCAAATGTTCTGCTGCTGTCACGATACGCTCCAGACCGTTCTTTGCTGCCTCCATCAATTCTGCACTGAAGTTCAGCGGACTTCTGTAGTGCGCACTCAGCATAAAGAAACGCAGTACCTGAAGATCATATTTTTCTCCGATCTCACGTACAGTAAAGAAGTTCCCAAGAGATTTGGACATTTTGCGGTTATCAATATTCAAAAAGCCGTTGTGCAGCCAGTATTTGGAAAAATCTTTTCCGTTGGCAGCCTCACTCTGTGCAATCTCATTTTCGTGATGCGGGAAGATCAAATCCTCTCCACCGGCATGAATGTCAATCTGCTCTCCCAAATACTTTTTGGACATTTCCGAGCACTCGATGTGCCATCCAGGACGCCCTTCACTCCATGGTGACTCCCATGCAGGTTCTCCCTCTTTTTTCGGTTTCCAGAGTACAAAGTCCAGAGAATCCTCTTTTTCATCTTCTCCCGTCACGAGAAGGGAACGTCCGCCGGACTGCAGATCGTCCAGATTTTTATGTGACAGCTTTCCATACCCTTCAAATTTTCTGGTACGGTAATAAACTGTTCCATTCTTTTCATAAGCATAGCCCTTGTCGATCAGCGTCTGGATCATATCGATCATGCCGCCGATTTCTTCTGTTGCCAGAGGATTTTTGGTGGCAGGCTTGACATTCATCCCTTCCATATCTTTTTTGCACTCTTCAATATAGCGTTTGGAAATCTCTTCTGCTGTCACACCTTCCTCGTTGGCTTTTTTGATGATCTTATCATCTACGTCTGTAAAGTTGGATACAAAATTCACATCGTATCCTTTATATTCAAAATATCTTCTGACCGTATCAAACACGATCATCGGTCTTGCATTTCCGATATGGATGAAGTTGTAAACAGTAGGTCCGCAGACATACATCTTTACTTTTCCTTCTTCCAATGGAACGAACTCTTCCTTTGTTTTTGACATTGTATTATACAGTTTCATCTTTTTTCTCCTCTCCCGTCTGTTCTGTTTTACATTGTTTCATACATCTCATTTTCTGTACCATCTCCGTCAGCTGATCGTGAAGCTCTCTGCTCTCTTTCTGAAGTTCTCTGATATCACTGAGCACCGGATCCGGAAGGTTGATTTGATCCATTTCACTTCGAAGCACCTTTTTGTCATCTCTCTTTACGATTCTTCCCGGAACTCCCACTACGGTACAATTCGGTGGCACCTCTTCCAGCACAACCGAACCGGCTCCGATTTTTGAATTCTCTCCGATTGTAAAAGAACCCAATATCTTTGCGCCTGCACTGACCATGACATTATCCTCCAATGTAGGATGCCGCTTTCCCTGCTCTTTCCCGGTACCGCCAAGAGTCACCCCCTGATACAAAGTCACGTTATCTCCGATCACTGTGGTCTCACCGATAATCACTCCGCTTCCGTGATCAATAAACAGCCCTTTCCCGATCTGTGCGCCCGGATGGATCTCGATTCCCGTTTTTCTGGCTGCACGCTGGGAAATCCATCTGGCCAGAAAATAATGCTTTTTCAGATATAATTTATGCGCTACCCGATATCGCAAGATCACCTTAAAACTGGGATATAACAGCACTTCCATACTCGATTTGATCGCCGGGTCACGTTCTTTCACCACCCGGATTTCTTCCCGGATATAAGACAGCATTCCCATATGACATCCTCCTGACTTTTCTGCCATTTTAAAACAAAAAAACTTCATCTCTACAACTTAGAGACGAAGTTCTTCCGCGGTTCCACTCTATTAAAAGAATCTGGTTCTTTCACTCATTGCACGTAACGTATGCGACACGTACCCTGCTACTGACACTCTTTGTGTGTTCGCAGAATCAGCTCCCGAATGCACTTCTTTGGCCGCTTTCCCGGAATTGCTTTCAGCCGGTGACAATTCCTCTCTGTGAGCGTATGACCAGATACTCTTTTCGTTCTAAGCCTTTGCTTTTATTTCTTAGTCCAGATTATATCTTATGCAAAATTTTCTGTTTTGTCAACTTCTTTCACACAATCTCATTCAAGAATACCGGAGAGAGCGGTGAAATTTTCTCCAGCTCACACTCCAGCTCTCTGCCAAGACATACGTCCGGATCCCTTCTTAGGTCCGCCGCACTTCGATAGCCAAATACAAGTTCCGTAAGCGCACCGATTGTCAGCACTCCCTGAGAATCCTCCGTCTCTGTGACCTGTATCCTGCCATCTTCCTGACTGCACAGCTTCCAGATCCTGCTGTTTCCAGTCAAGATCGGATCAATGACCGCAAAGGAACAAGAAAGACTTTCTCCCTCTTTGACCGTAAGCACTGATAACAAGGTCTCAAGATGCAGAATCCGTACCATGATCATCGGTTTCCTCTCCACAGACCTTGCACAAGGCTCCAACACTTCCGGACACGCCAGTACTTTGACCGGCTTCTCACTCAAACCGGATATGGAATCCCAAAATACAGTCTCATATCCCGGAAGGATCAGCGGTTCTAAAACTTCGCAGGTTTCCTCTTTTGCATAGCAGTAAATCCCCACCAGCTTTCCGTCTTTTTTCAGCATTCGGATTCCGCCGTTTTCACTCTGCTGCTCCAATACGCGTGTCTGATAGTAATGCGCGTCTCTCACTGCATATACCCGAGCCGTTCCAAAGAGCCGCTCCTTTGCAAACGCAGCCAGTTCTTCTGCCTGAAACATTGTTGCATCTTCCTCTTCGATCAATTCTGTCTCTGCCTTTTTTTCAAACACCGCCTGCCTCTGGCTGTATACAAACCTAAAATCATATGGAGTATAGATTGCCTCTGCTGCCGGCATCAAAAATGTAAACGGCTCTTTTTTCCCATACATCTCCTGCATCGCTTTTCGCAGAAGACTGCTCATATAACCCCGGCTTCTGTATTGTGCTCTTGTGGCCACTGCAATAATATAACGGCATAAAAACGGATGCTCTGCCACCTGAAGCTGATAAGGATTCAGCTGGAGCATGGACTGGATCTCTCCGTCTTCTTCAATCACCCAGATTTCATTCTCTTTTGTCTTGATAAAATAGTAATAATCCAGAAATGCCCTGGTATCGTCTGAAAACACTTCCTCCCACAGCTTCCGGGTCTTTTGGTGCTCCTGTTCTTCCAGTCTTCGAAGTTCCATCCTCGTTCTCCCATCTATGCTTTTTTGCACCCCTGACAGCCGGCACATCCACCTGTCTGCGCTGTCACATCCACACTGCTGTAATTCATCACTTTTTCCAGCATACAGATTGCCTGAGAGGAAATCCCCTCTCCGCTTCCGGTAAATCCAAGTCCCTCTTCTGTCGTTGCCTTGACATTAATCTGATCCGACTCAATTTTTAATGCTTTTGCAATATTTTCGCGCATTGTATCAATATAAGGACGCATCTTTGGTCTCTGTGCAATGATCGTTGCATCAATATTTTCAATCAGAAACTGATGTTCTTCTAAGAGATCGGCAACATGCTCCAACAGTCTGATGCTGGAAATCCCTTTATACGCAGGATCTGTATCCGGAAAATGCTTCCCGATATCCCCCAGTGCAGCCGCCCCCAGAAGCGCATCCATGATCGCATGGAGCAGCACATCCGCATCCGAATGTCCGAGCAGTCCTTTTTCATAAGGAATCTCTACACCGCCAAGGATCAGTTTTCTTCCTTCTACTAATTTATGCACATCATATCCCATTCCAATTCTCATATTTATCTGCTCCTTTCTATTTCTGACTGCTTTTCTTTTCTATTCGCTGTCCGATTGTTCTTCTGTATCAATCGGAGCTTCTTTTTCTTCTTTTGCTTCTTCCTTTTCCGGCATTTCCTGCTTGAACTGAATATCCGGAATCTCTCTTCGTGTTTCCTGTGAAGTTTCCATCGAATCCTCTTTCTCCACAATCTGAAGATCATCCTCCTGAGATTTTTCTCCTCCCCTGCTCATCTTCCATACGCTGCTGATCGCAGCACCTGCATATACAACCCCCACTCCAATAAACAAAACTGCGGCACATATCATCAGCGCCAGATTGTTCGGCTGCTCCTTGGTCACCTGAGAAATAATCTGAACCCCAAGAAATACCAGATACAATCCCGCCACGATCCGCAATACCATCCATGACTTTTTATTCATCTTCTGCCTCCTTGTAAGCCGGATATTCCGGCTTTCTTTTTCATTCTCTGATTGTAACAAAAAAGAAGCCCTCATTCAAGGACTTCTTTTTCAGTAGCGGAAACTGGATTTGAACCAGCGACACCACGGGTATGAACCGTGTGCTCTAGCCAACTGAGCTATTCCGCCATATTCACTTAAATCTATGGGGCCTACAGGGCTCGAACCTGTGACCCTCTGCTTGTAAGGCAGATGCTCTCCCAGCTGAGCTAAGACCCCATATCCGTCGGATGCGTTTCCCGCAACCGACTTTGTTAGTATACTACCTGTACCAGGGAATGTCAACCCTTTTTTCACATTTTTTGCAATTTTTCAAATTATTGCAACAAATTCTGCATTTATAGTGCCCAGCTGCCGTCTATAAAGACTGGAATTTCTTTTCCATCCTCTGTAATTCCTGTAATCTTCATGTCTTTTGTACCAATCATAAAGTCCACATGATTGATGGAATGATTCCCGCCGATCTGATGCAATTCTTCTTCATTCATCTTCTCTCCATCCTGAACGGTTGTCGGATAACACTCTCCCAATGCAAGATGGCAGGATGCATTCTCATCAAACAAGGTATTATAGAACAGGATTCCCATCTCAGAAATCGGAGAAGCGTACGGCACCAGCGCTACTTCTCCAAGACTTTTGGAACCTTCATCTGTATCCAGCAACTGTTTTAATGCATCGTATCCTTCTCCGGCATCAAAATCCACAACTTTTCCTTCATGGAACGTCAGACTGAAGTCTTTGATCAGATTCCCCCGATAACTCAGCGGCCGGGAGCTTACGACCTTTCCTTCTGCTTTTCTGCAATCCGGCATTGTAAATACTTCTTCTGTCGGCATATTTGCAATAAAACGCACTCCCGATCCGGATTCCTCGGAACCGCCTTCCCAGATATGGTTTTTCACAAGTCCTACTCTGAAATCCGTTCCGGCCTCATTCTCATAATGCAGCTCTGTAAACTGATACTTGTTCAAAATCTCACATTTTTCGGAAAGCAGCGCATCATGCTCTCTCCATGCCTGAACTGCATCTCCATCCTGAATCCTTACTGCGCAGAAGATCGCTTCCCACAGACTTTCCATGGCTTGTGCTTCGCTTTTTTCCGGAAACACTTGCTTTGCCCATTCTTTTCCCGGAACAGCTGCCACTACCCACTGCACCTGGCTTGACACCATCCGTTTGTAATACGGCTCCATCGCCTTGTCATTCGCTTTTGCAGCTGCCATCTGTTTTTCCCTGTCCACGCCTTTAAAAGCATTTGGATTCTCTGCTGTGATCGCAATAAATGCCGCTCCATTTTCTGCATAGCTGTTCATGGAATCTGCGCGCCACTTCGGAACATTTTCAAACACCTCCATCGGTGCATACTCGTATCTTAAGCGTGCAACTTCATCATCGCCCCAGTGTACGATCACTTCTTTTGCTCCTGCCTCATATCCGGCCTTTACGATCATCCGGCCAAACTCCCAGCATTCTGCGGGGCAGCGCAGGACCAGTTCCTGTCCTTTCTGGATGGCCGCGCCATTTTCTACGATCAATCTTGCATATTCCTGCTGTTTTTCCTGAAAATTCATCTCTATCTCACACTCTCCTTATTTCTGACATTCAATTTACTTCACTAGTATATCAGCTTTTCTGCCAAAAATACACCCTACCGGCTCAACAATTTTTGATAAGTAAAATCAATCAGAAACGCGCCCAGAGGAGCTGTAATAAGAATCGACACAACTGCCACTGTCAGAACGATATTCCCACAGGAAAGCCCCATGGCAAGCGGAATCCCTCCAATGGCCGCCTGAACAGTTGCTTTCGGCATATATGCGATCATGCAGAATGTCCGCTCCTTCCTGTTTAAACCGGTTTTTAAAAGACAGAAAAATACTCCCACCATCCGGAATACAAGCACGCCAAAAATCAAAATAACAGCTGCAAATCCTGCCGACAGCGCATATTTAATATTCACTGTGGCTCCCACAAGAACAAACAGCATAATTTCTGAAACAACCCACAGTTTGTTGAATTTAAAAGACAAACGTTCTGCAACTCTTTTCCGCTTTTTCTGAAGCGTGATTCCGACTGCCATCACAGCGATCAATGAAGCAAACGGGATCACATCCGCAAGCTGATCCTCCAATGTGACCAGAATAAACGAAACACACAGAAAGATCATCACCTTGGACGTATCCCGGATATGTATCTTTTCAAAAAACTTTGCCATCAGATATCCGACAGTCATTCCGACAACAATCCCCAACGCAATGGAAACCGGAATGTTCACAAAGTTTTTTACAGATACCGCATCCCCCTGTGCAAGACCAGTGAACGCTGTAAATAAGACAATTACAAAAACATCATCCACAGAAGCTCCCGCAAGGATCAGTTGAGGAATACCTTTTCCCGTCCCGTAATTTTCTTCCATAAGCTTCAGCATTTTCGGAACGATCACGGCAGGTGAGACTGCTCCTACAACAGTCCCCATAATGGCTGCATCCAAAATTGAAACCCCAAGCAGCCTCGGTGCCAGCAGAATCATCCCCAGAATTTCAAAACAAGCCGGAACAAAACACATCAGAATTGCCGGTCTCCCTACTTTTTTCAAGTCTTCCAGATTCAGTGAAAGCCCTGCTCTTGCCAGAATAATGATCAATGCAATCTTTCGAAGCTCAGACGAAATATTCAAAATGGAAGCATCGATCAGATTCAAAGCATATGGCCCCAATACGATCCCTGTCACCAACATTCCTAAGAGCCCCGGAAGATGCACTTTTTTACAAAGCCATCCCATCATCATGCCAAGCAACAGTATACACGCAATACTCATCAACATTTTTCTTTCTCCCTTATTCTTTTTATCCAAAACTCTTGGAGCAAAAAACAAAAGAGATCTGAAATTCAGACCTCTCTCTTCGTAGCGGAAACTGGATTTGAACCAGCGACACCACGGGTATGAACCGTGTGCTCTAGCCAACTGAGCTATTCCGCCATATTCACTTAAATCTATGGGGCCTACAGGGCTCGAACCTGTGACCCTCTGCTTGTAAGGCAGATGCTCTCCCAGCTGAGCTAAGACCCCATAATTTGAAGCTGCTATTTTCTCAATCGCAACTCGCTTGATTATTATACTATTGACTTTTTAGATTGTCAATACTATTTTTCTACTTTTTTCCACATTTTTTTATTTTTATTGCTTTTGTGTAGTTCTGGAAATATGTACAATCAAATAAACCCTTTCCTCTTCTGTAATTTCTTTCTGGAGCAAATCTTCCAAAAGCCGTTGCAAAAAAAATTGCATATGGATTACGAACCTGGAATAATTGATACTTTCTTCATAAAAAAAGACCAAGACAAGAGGTGCAATAATCTCATGCTCCTCATTGTTCTCGGTCTTGCCTGCATTACCAGTAACAGCCTTTGCTATTAATTACAAATTAGATTGTATCAGACTGTTACAAAAAATACAAGTCTGTTTTTCAAATCAAACCATTCTTTTATTTAAAATATTTCACACCGGATTCAAAGATCTTCAGATCCTGCTCTCCGTAGATATTGATTGCTACAGAATCACCGCGGCGTTCGGAATGTGCCATCTTTCCAAGTACTCTTCCATCCGGACTTGTGATACCTTCGATCGCACGGTAGGAGCCATTGACATTCCACTCTTCGTTCATACTGATATTTCCTGACGGATCGCAGTACTGTGTTGCTACCTGACCGTTCGCGAATAACTGATCCAGCCACTCTTCACTCGCTACAAAACGACCTTCTCCGTGGGAAGCCGGATTTGTGTAAACCCCTCCGAGCTCTGCACCTGCAAGCCAAGGTGATTTGTTTGTCACAACTTTTGTGTAGACCATCTTTGAAATATGACGTCCAATCGTGTTATATGTCAATGTTGGAGAATCCGCTGTCTGTCCTACAATCTTACCATAAGGAACCAGTCCCAGTTTGATCAGTGCCTGGAATCCGTTGCAGATACCGAGCGCCAGTCCATCTCTTTCATTCAACAGTTTTTCTACTGCTTCTTTGATCTTTGCATTCTGGAATGCAGTTGCAAAGAATTTTGCAGAACCATCCGGTTCATCTCCTGCACTGAATCCACCCGGGAACATGATCATCTGTGCCTGTCCGATTGCCTTTTCAAACTCGGCAACAGAATCACGGATATCCTCTGCATTCATATTACGGAATACCTTTGTGATCACATTTGCGCCTGCTCTCTCAAACGCCTTACGGCTGTCATACTCACAGTTTGTTCCAGGAAATACCGGAATAAATACGGTCGGCTGTCCGATCTTATGACTGCAGATATGAATATCAGATGTATGATAGAGCTTTTCTTCCACCACTTCATCATTATCTGCGGAAGATTTTGTCGCAAATACACTTTCCAGAGTGCCTGTCCATGCTTCTTCCGCTTCTGTCAGAGCAATTTCGGTATCCGCATAAACAAATTTCTGCTCTTCGAGAACCTCACCGATCACCGTGTATGCAATGCTCAGTTCTCCCACTTTGTCTGCCGGAACTTCTGCAATAATATCTCCAAATGCCGGCGCAAACAATTCTCCCGCATCCAGATTATGCTCGATCTTCACACCCAGTTTATTTCCAAATGCCATCTTACTTGCCGCAGCGATTACACCATGACGATCCAGCGCATATGCGGAAACAATCTTTCCACTGTGGATATCTGCTGCAAATTTGCCATACTGATCCATCAGCTGTGTATAAACCGGGAGATCATACTGATCTTTTTCAATCTTCATCCAAACCAGTTTATTTCCTGACTTTTTCAGTTCCGGAGTAATAATCTCATCCTCTGTTGCCATGTCTACGGCAAACGATACAAGAGTCGGTGGAACATCAATATCCTGGAATGTTCCAGACATACTGTCTTTCCCCCCGATAGACGGAAGCCCGAATCCAAGCTGTGCTTCATATGCACCCAAGAGTGCTGCAAACGGCTGACTCCATCTCTTCGGATCTTCTGTCATACGACGGAAATATTCCTGGAATGTAAAACGAATCTTGCTATAATCTCCACCTGCGGCTACGATCTTCGCAACTGACTCTACCACTGCATAAATCGCTCCATGATACGGACTCCAGCTTGACAGATATGGATCAAATCCGTAGCTCATCATAGAAACCGCATCTGTTGTTCCATTCATAACCGGAACTTTTGCAACCATAGCCTGTGTCTCTGTCATCTGATACTGACCACCGTACGGCATAAACACGGAACCTGCTCCGATGGAGCCGTCGAACATCTCTACCAGACCTTTCTGAGAGCATACATTTAAATCCTTTAAGGTCTCCAGCCATTTTTCTTTTACATCCGTCACTTCTTCTTTTACGAACAGACTGTCTTTCTTTGCAGGAATCTCAACTTCTACTGTTGTCTCCTGATGTGCTCCATTGGTGTCAAGGAACGCTCGGGAAATATTGACAATTTCATTTCCTCTCCACACCAAAACCAGTCTCGGAGATTCTGTCACTACTGCAACTTCGACTGCTTCTAAGTTTTCTTCCTTTGCATAAGACATGAATTCTGCCACATCTTTCGGATCAACGACTACCGCCATTCGCTCCTGAGATTCTGAAATAGCAATCTCTGTTCCATCCAGACCTGCATATTTTTTCGGTACTTTATCCAGATCCACACGAAGTCCGTCTGCAAGCTCTCCAATCGCAACAGAAACACCGCCCGCACCAAAGTCGTTACACTTTTTAATCAGCTTACTTACTTCTTCTCTGCGGAATAAGCGCTGAATCTTGCGCTCTGTCGGAGGATTTCCTTTCTGAACCTCTGCGCCACAAGTCTCAATAGATTCTTCTGTATGTACTTTGGAAGAACCTGTTGCTCCACCGCATCCGTCACGTCCGGTACGTCCGCCGAGCAGTACGATAATATCTCCCGGATCTGAATTCTCACGGATCACCGCACGTCTTGGAGCAGCCCCAAGCACTGCACCGATCTCCATACGTTTTGCCACATAATCCGGATGATAGATTTCTTTTACCAGTCCTGTCGCCAGACCGATCTGGTTTCCGTAAGAACTGTATCCGTGAGCAGCTCCTCTCACCAGTTTTTTCTGAGGAAGTTTTCCTTTTAAAGTCTCTTTTACAGATACCGTCGGATCTGCAGCTCCTGTCACACGCATTGCCTGATATACATAAGTACGTCCTGACAACGGATCACGGATTGCACCGCCAAGGCAGGTTGCCGCTCCACCAAACGGTTCAATCTCTGTCGGGTGATTGTGTGTCTCATTTTTAAAATTGATCAGCCACTCTTCTTCCACTCCATCTACTTTGATCGGAACAACAATACTGCATGCATTGATTTCATCTGATTCTTCCTGATCTGCAAGCTTTCCTTCTTTTTTCAGCTTACGCATCGCCATCAGCGCAAGATCCATCAGGCAGACAAACTTATCTTCTCTTCCTTTGAAGATCTCACTGTGGTCACTTAAATACTGTTTGTATGTATTGACGATCGGCTCTTTATAGTCTCCTTCACCGAATGTCACATCCTTTAACTCTGTAGAGAATGTCGTGTGACGGCAGTGATCAGACCAGTATGTATCCAGAACACGAATCTCTGTCATAGTCGGATTTCTATGCTCTTCTCCGTGATAATAATTCTGGATATGCTGGAAATCTTTAAATGTCATTGCCAGCCCAAGGGAATCATAAAGCGCTTTTAATTCTGCTTCCGGCATTGTCTCAAAACCATCAAATACTTTCACATCTTCCGGTTCCTCAAACACAGTCACTAACGTTTCCGGTTTTTCCATTCCTGTCTCTCTTGAGTCCACAGGGTTGATACAGTGATTCTTGATCGCTGCAAATTCATCCTCTGTTACGTTTCCTTCGATGACATATGTTGTCGCCGTTTTGATCACAGGAGACTCGTCCTCTTTGATAAACTGCACACACTGTTCAGCAGAATCTGCTCTCTGATCAAACTGTCCCGGCAGATATTCTACCGAAAATACATGATCTTTGTCAAATACCGGAAAGCTCTCAAGATAAAGTACATCTACCGGCGGTTCCGCAAAAATCCCATTACATGCTTTCTCAAACGTATCTTCTGAAAGATTCTCCACATCATAACGAATCAGAACTCTGACACCTGTCACAGTTTCAATTCCAAGATAACTTCTGATCTCATGTCTCAATTCTTTTGCCTGTACGGCAAATTCTGCCTTTTTTTCTACATATACGCGCTTTACGTTGCTCATATACAATCTCCTTTGCACTTCTTTCAAACATTAAGTAACTCTTTTTACCGTAATCTTACCACATTTTTTCTCATAAGTATAATTAATATAATTAAACTCACTCATAAGTACTTTTAATTTTTCTTTCATTTTCATCTTTCTTGGCCTGTCTGGCGAGAAACACACTGACTGCCAGAAAGATCAGCATACTGATAATGAAGATTCCCCCAATGCGCAATGCCATATCATAGAAAAAACCTTCCGGCAGCATCCGGATCATATAATCCTCAGCGGGATCAAACAACCACAGATCATTGGTAAAAAATATCTCATGGAATACCGTAAATGCTGTATTAAAATCTACAATCAGCGCTCCTGCCAGAAACACGACTCCGGCTGTGGCGATCCCAAGACCGATCTGATATCCTCTTGCCAGAATCTTTTTCCAATTCGCCTTTGTCACCCAAAGTACGAAAAGACAGAGCAGCATCACCGCCGCTGATACTCTTCTTACCATAAGACCACCAAGAAACAAATTTTTCACATCAGCCATATGCAATTTGTCCTGCTCATTAAAAAAGTCCTGCTCTTTTCCTTCTACCACTATGTACACATCCAGATTTTCTCTGTCACCGATCAGATAATCCATCATCTCATAGGTCACATACATCACATCTTTCAGCTCCATATCAAGATCCGAGACCACATCATATTTCTTATATTCTTTTTCGTAAAATCCAAAATCTCCATACGCCGCAAATTGAAAGCTGCTGATCAACAGCACCAGAATCAGCGCCAGAGAAAACACGATTCCCAAAAACCATTGTACTTTTTTCACGCATTTTACCTCCCAGTCTTTTCTGCTTTCGTCATTTTTTCCATTCTTCTGCGATTCCTGTATATTTTACCACAATATAGATTGTAATTCATTCATTTTTGCCCTATAATACAGGGAGCACTTATTAGGAGGTCTAATAATGGATATTAACTATGAACTATATAAGGTATTCTATCATGTGGCATCTACTTTGAGTTTTTCCGAAGCTTCCAAACAGCTTTTCATCTCACAATCTGCTGTCAGTCAGTCTATCAAAACACTGGAACGCAAGCTGGATCAGGTGCTTTTTATCCGCAGTACAAAAAAAGTCCAGCTCACACCGGAAGGAGAAATCCTCCTTCGCCATATCGAACCTGCCATGCACCTGATCCAGCGCGGGGAATCCCAGCTTCTGGATGCAGCTTCTACCGGTGGACAGATTCGGATTGGAGCCAGTGATACGATCTGCCGATATTTTCTGGTTCCCTATTTAAAGAAATTTCACGAAGCATTTCCAAATGCCCACATCAAAGTTGTCAACCAGACATCCATCAAATGTGTAGAATTACTGGAATCCGGACAGGTCGATCTCATTGTGGTCAACTACCCAAACAGCTACTTAAGCAATGTCTCTTCGATCAAAAAGATCAAAAAATTTCATGATGTTTTTATTGCCAACCAGGATTTTGCAGAGTTGAAAGGAAAGAAGCTTTCCTATCAGGAACTGTCAAAATATCCAATTCTGATGTTGGACAAGCACAGTACCACCAGTGAATATCTGCACCGCCTCTTCCAGCAGCATCAACTGGATCTGGTTCCTGAAATCGAGCTGACCAGCAATGATCTTCTGATCGATCTTGCACGAATCGGACTCGGAATCGCATTTATTCCGAATTTCTGTCTTTCTGAGCAGACTTGCGATCTCTTTGCCGTCCAGACAGAAGAAGAACTGCCAGAGCGTGAGCTTGTCATCGCTTATAATGAACAGGTACTGACCTCAAAGGCAGCAAAAGAATTCTTAAGTTTTTTTGACTGATGTACAATTACGGACTTTCCCAGAAAGTCCGTATTTCTTGTTCCAGATTTTTCACACTTCCCAGTTGATACTGCTGCCACTCTCTCGGAAACACTTCCCGGTATCGCATTTCCCGAAACCTGTCATCCAACAACAGGATCACACCTCTGTCACTTTCCGTTCGGATCACCCTCCCGGCAGACTGCAGAACTTTGTTCATTCCCGGATACAGATACGCATAGTCAAACCCATCCATATCGGCAGCATTAAAATACTGCTTTAAAATTTCCCGTTCTGTACACACCTGAGGAAGCCCTGTCCCGGCGATTACTGCTCCGATCAACTTGTCCTCTGTCAGATCAATCCCCTCTGAAAAAATTCCGCCCATCACGCAAAATGCAACCAGACTTTTCTCTCTTTCCCGTTCAAATTCCTCCAAAAACTCTTCCCTCTGTTCTTCATCCATATACGAAACCTGACAGATACTGTCGACTTCGTGATCAACACACTCCAAAAAGCACGTATGTACCTCTTCCAAAAAACGGTACGATGGAAAAAACGCCATATAATTTCCTTTTTTCTGTTCTGCCATCACTGCAATATATCTGGCAAATCTCTGATATGTACTCTCTCCCCTTCTTGTATAACGGGTACTTACATCCGTTCCAATAAAAAGAAATTTATTTTCCTGCGGAAAAGAACTATGTGCATACACTGCATAATCATCTTTCTCAACACTAAGCAGCTTTTTATAGTAATGAACCGGAAGCAGTGTTGCAGAAAAGAAAATCGTACTGCTTCCCTGTTCCAGATAATTTTGAAGATTCACCGCCGGATTGACGCAAAAAAGCTTGATTTGAAACCTTCCGTCTTCCATCATTTCCGAAAAGATCACATAATTTTCATCCATGATATCATGGATATTTAAAAAACTGCGCACTGCAAAATAAAAATCCAGCACCCGCTTTTTCTTTTCTGCATCCTTGCACTCTTCCAGATAATCTTCCAGTTTCGAAAGCACATTCATCAGCTTTAACGCAATATGCGATACACTTTTTAAAATCTGATAATGTTCACACTCTCTCTTTAATTCCAAAAACTGCTGATTACATTCTGACAAACGCTTTGCCAGTTTCGGATCCTCTGCCTTTACCAGTTTTCTTACTTCCAGTAAATCTTCTTTGTATAGAGATGCACTATACATCTCCCTTCCCCGCTCCACCAGATTATGCGCCTCATCGATCAGAAACAGGTATTCCTCTTTTCCACTTTCTGAGAAAAAGCGCTTTATATGAGCCTGCGGATCAAACACATAATTGTAATCACAGATCACTGCATCTGCCCAGTTGGACACATCCAGAGACATCTCAAACGGACAGACCATGTACTTTTTCGCCTGTTCTTCCAGAACCTCTCTGCTCCAGTCGCCGGAATGTGTGATCAGATCAAAAACTGCATCATTCACTCTGTCAAAATGTCCTTTTGCATAAGGACAGGCATCCGGATTGCACTCTGCCTCCTCACAAAAACAGATTTTTTCTTTTGCTGTCAGCGTAATGGTCTTATACAACAGCCCCTTTTCTTTCAACAGGGAAAATGCCTGCTCTGCAACTGTCCTCATAATCGTCTTCGCTGTCAGATAAAAAATCTTTTCTCCCAGCCCTTCCCCCATTGCCCTCACTGCCGGAAATACAGTTGCCATTGTTTTTCCCACTCCGGTAGGCGCCTGGATAAACAGCTTTTTCTTTCGCAAGATCGTGCGGTATACCGAGGCCACCAGGTCGCGCTGTCCTTCTCGATAGGGAAAAGGAAACTCAATCTGCCGGATCGAATCATTGCGTACATTCCGCCATTCAATTTCAAATTTTGCCCATTTTTCATATTGTGTCACCAGATCCTGAAACCACGTCTGAAGCTCTTGAAATTCAAATTCCTGGCAAAACCTGCGGATTTCCTCTGTTTCCATCTGACAATACGTCATCTGAACGTCAATGCACTTCAAAGAATTCTGAACTGCATAAATATAAGCATAACATTTTGCCTGAGCCAAATGAACGGGAACGGGCGCTTCCAGATGTTCCAGACTTCGCAAAATCCCCTTGATCTCATCGATCAGGACTTTTCCGTCATCTTTCAAAACTCCATCGGCGCGCCCTTCTATCTGCAAAACAAACCCATCGCACGGCATCTGTATTTTAAGCGGAACCTCCGCTGTGTAATTCGTTCCCATACGGCTTTGTATTTTGCGGTGTATTTTACCGCCCAGCAGCATGGCATCTTTTTCCATACTGCCGGACACTCTGTTGTCAATGTCCCCTTCCCGCAGAATAAATTCTACAAGGCTGCGGACAGATATCCTTATGATTGTTTCCTCTTTCATGTTCTCTACTCTGCTGCTTTATCCGGTCTTGCAACCTCTGCGATCGTCTTGGTCAGACCAGCGATTCCCTGTAATTCGGACGGAATGATAATCTTGGTTGCTCTTCCGTCTGCTGCTTTGGCAAACGCTTCAAGACTCTTTAAAGTCAGTACTGCATCATCCGCACCTGCCTGTTTAATAAATTCAATTCCTTCTGCTGTTGCTTTCTGAACGGTACGGATTGCTTCCGCCTGTCCTTCCGCCTCTTTGATTCTCTTCTGCTTTTCTGCTTCCGCATTCAGGATTGCCGCCTGTTTTTCCGCCTCCGCTTCCAGGATCAAAGATTCTTTCTTACCTTCTGCCACCAGAATTGTAGATTTCTTTTCTCCTTCCGCTTTCAGAATCGCTTCCCTTCTTTCACGTTCTGCCTTCATCTGTTTCTCCATCGCATCCTGGATTGCAGTCGGAGGCATGATATTTTTCAGTTCCACACGATTCACCTTGATTCCCCACGGGTCTGTAGCGATATCCAGCGATGTGCGCATCTCCGAATTGATCGTCTCTCTGGATGTCAGAGTCTCATCCAGTTCCAGATCTCCGATGATATTACGCAGTGTAGTCGCTGTCAGATTTTCAATCGCTGCAATCGGGTTCTCCACTCCATACGCATACTGCTTCGGATCTGTAATCTGAAAAAAGATCACCGTATCAATCTGCATCGTAACATTATCTTTTGTGATCACGGCCTGCGGTTCAAAGTCTACAACCTGCTCTTTGAGTGATACTCTCTTTGCCACACGATCCAGAATCGGGATCTTAAAATGAATTCCAACACCCCACGTCTCTTTATATCCACCCAGACGTTCCAGAATATACGCATGTGCCTGTGGTACGATTCGGATATTTGCTGCCAGAATCAATATCACCAATACCAATAAAACTCCTAATACCATCAATCCCATCCTCTAGTCCTCCTTATACGGTTCTACAATCAATTTTACGCCGGAAATCCGGATTACTCTTGCCAGAGTGTCCTTTTCCAGCACTTCTTTACCATCTGTCCTCACGGTCCATTCCATTCCGTCCAGAATTCCTTTTCCGGTCTGTGCAAGATCATCTACTCTTTGTGTAATTCTGACAATTTTTCCCACTGCCTGTTCATAGTTGGTCTTTTCATGATGTGCATTGACATATCTTACTGCAAACGGCCTCGTAAAATACACAAGCACGAATGAAACCAGGATAAACGCCCCGATCTGCCAGATGAAATCAACTCCCAGCAGCTCTAAAATCAGCGCTGCCAGTGCACCTCCTGCAAACCAGATGGAGGTCAGACCCACAGTCAACAGTTCTACAATCAGAAGAATAACAAAAAGCGCCAGCCAGACGATTGCCTCTCTCTCCATATCTCTCCTTCCTTTCTCTTATCAACGCCACTTTGTTATCCTTATGTTAAACTAAGTCCTCCTATTATACAATAGTTTTTTACTGGAATTCTGTCACATTTTTACGATATTTGACCGGTATATGTGTTCGCTGGCATTTTAAATTTTCCCGTTCCTTGATCGAGATGGTTTTAAAAAATCCTTTCCACAATTTTTCATACTCCTTCTCGGCTTCCGTGATCTGCTCTGTCACATTCCGCTCTGGCACTTCTCCTTGTACCAGCACCCAATGCTTTCCGGCCGGATGCACCAGAAATTCCTGATGCGTATTGTCATAGATCACCCAGTTTTCCATCGGAAAACGATCTGCAAAATGCTCTGCGATACATGTCAGCACCCTGTTCTTCGGCTCTATCTCGGAAAACAAAACTCCGTTTTCCAGTTCCCGAAATCTTACAAACTCAATAAAATAATGGGCTTCATTCGAAACTCTGCGTTTCATTTCAAACACTTTTGCCACAGAGGGATTGCCCAGAAAATCCATAATCCTTTTACTTGGCTTTACCTGTCTCGCTGCCTGCATGACATGTAGTATCGCCTCTGCTTTCATCGCATCTTCACACAACAGGGCATAAGAAATATCCTCATAAGTCTGCTCTCCCATATGATCCCGTATCAGGCGTTCCACCGCCTGCGCTTTCTTTTCGGATGATACAACTTCTGCATATTCGCAGAACAGCTGCTGCTGTGTCTTTCCCAAAAGCCCGATTCCTACCTCTTTATTGCGGTTTTCTTTCCATGCGTCATAAATTGCCGAAAGCATCTCGGTTCTGTCATCTCTGCAAATATAAATCTTTTTCATATCCCTCTCCTGTCATACCATAGTCACGATCTGGTTCCCGGTAAAATTTACATCATCAAATAAGGATAACTGCTGATAATTCATCCCTGCAACACTGTCCGGCAAACGTTCTTTCGTATTCAAAAGATTCCTTGTAATATAATCTTCTTCTATTTTCGTTTTATACATCATTTTTCCACTGCACGTAATAAAATAGAGCGCCCGTTTTAATACCACTCCCATTTTCCTGAGGTCTTCAAATCCAAGAGATCCGAACCGCCTTGCTTTTACGATCCTGCCCGCTGATTTGTAACCGATCCCGGGAACACGCAGCAAAACATCATATGACGCCCGATTCACTTCGACAGGAAAATATTCCAGATGATTCAGCGCCCAGTTACACTTCGGATCCAGGAATATATTAAAATTCGGATTTTTCTCATTCAGCAGCTCATTTGCTTCAAACTTGTAATACCGCAGCAGCCAGTCTGCCTGATATAGTCTGTGTTCCCGAAGAAGCGGCGGTCCATCTGATGTTCTTGCCGGAAGTGCCTTGTCTTCATTGACCGCCACAAAAGCAGAATAAAACACACGCTTTAATCCAAATTTCTGGTAGAGTGACTCTGCCACACGCAGGATCTGATAATCTGTCTCCGGAGAGGCGCCGATGATCATCTGCGTACTCTGGCCGGCAGGCACAAAACGCGGCGCACTTTTATACAGCATCAGCTCCTGTCTGTTCTCTTTGGACTTCTCCTGGACCAGCCGCATGGGTGCCAGAATATTTTTTCTTGACTTGTGTGGTGCCAGAAGTCTCAAACTCTCGGCTGTCGGCAATTCCAGATTCACACTCATCCTGTCTGCCAGAAATCCCACTTTCTGAATCAGAATCGGATCTGCTCCCGGAATTGCCTTTACATGAATGTATCCCTGAAAATTGCAGACATGACGCAGCTTATACAAGGCTGCATAGATCAGCTCCATCGTATAGTTCGGATTTTTTAAAATTCCAGAACTTAAGAACAATCCTTCGATATAATTTCTTCTGTAAAATTCCATCGTCAATGTGCAGATCTCATCCGGCGTAAAAGATGTACGGATCACGTCATTGGAAGATCGATTCACACAATATTTGCAGTCATAAATACACTCATTCGTAAATAAAATCTTCAGAAGTGAAATACACCTTCCATCCGTAGAAAAGCTGTGACAGATTCCCGCCTTGCTGCAATTGCCTATACCTGTGCCATCACCTTTCCTTTCTACGCCGCTGGAGGTGCACGCCACATCATACTTTGCCGCATCAGTCAGAATCTGAAGTTTTTCATAGATTGACATTTTTTCCTGAATAATCTCCGCCATATTTCCGCTCCTTTCAGAACATATGTTCTTTTTTGTATTATAGCATTCAGAACATATGTTTGCAAGTTCTTTTTTAAGAAATTACCAACACAAAAAAGAACACTGTCTTTTCAGACAATGTCCTTTTTTGTATCTGATTATTCACAATCGCAGATTTTCTTTCTCAGTGGAAGAACCATCGATGGAGAAACAGAAAGTTCATCCAGTCCCATCTTCAGGAATTCTTCTGTCAATTCCAGATCTGCGCCAAGTTCTCCGCAAATGCCGATCCATTTTCCTTCTGCATGTGCATTCTCCGCAGCCATGCGGATCATCGCCAGCACTGCCGGATGATGCGGATCATAGAACTCGTCCAGTTTTGAATTCTGACGGTCGATCGCCAGAGTGTACTGTGTCAGGTCATTCGTTCCCACACTGAAGAAGTCAACTTCCTTTGCCAGTTCACGGCTGATCATAACAGAGGCCGGAGTCTCGATCATCACACCAAGCTCCACATCTTCTTTATATGGGATTCCCTGTTCTTTCAACTCTGCTTTCACTTCTTTGATCATCTCTTTGATCTTATGAATCTCTGAAACAGAAATGATCATTGGGAACATGATCGAAATATTTCCGTAAAATGCAGCTCTGTAAAGTGCACGAAGCTGTGTCTTAAAGATTTCCGGTCTTGTCAGACAAATACGGATCGCACGATATCCAAGTGCCGGATTCTCTTCTTTGTCCAGTTCGAAATAATCCACCTGTTTATCAGCTCCGATATCCAGTGTACGGATGATCACTTTTTTCCCTGCCATGTTTTCTGCAACCTGCTTGTATACTGCAAACTGCTGCTCTTCTGTCGGGAATGTCTCATTCTCCAGATATAAGAACTCACTGCGGAACAAACCGATTCCGCCTGCATCATTTTTCAGGACTGCACCAACATCAGATGCATTTCCGATATTTGCATATACATTGATCTTCTGACCACTCTTTGTGATGTTCTCTTTTCCTTTGAGCTGTTCCAAGAGTGCCTTTTTCTCAAGATCTTCTTCCCGCTTTTTCTGCATTCTGGAAAGTGTCTCTTCATCCGGATCAATATACAATGTTCCTGTAAATCCGTCGATCACAGCCATCTTTCCGTCATATTGAGGACTCAGACTTTCACCCAGACCGATAACAGCCGGGATATTCATGGTACGCGCCAGAATCGCAGTATGAGAATTGGAAGAACCGTACATCGTTGCAAATGCAAGTACTTTGCTCTTATCCAGCTGTACCGTCTCACTCGGTGCCAGATCATCTGCTGCAATGATCGAAGGCTCGTCTGTCTGCTTGATTCCCTCGCTGACTCCGCAGAGGATATCCAGCACACGCTCAGAAACATCCTTTACGTCCGCTGCACGTCCCTGCATATATGCATCATCCATTGCCGCAAACATCTGCGCAAAATTGTCAGCTGTCGTTGCTACTGCAAACTCTGCATTGACTTTCTGAGAACGGATGATATTTTCGATAGACTCAATATAATCCAGGTCTTCCAGCATCATCTGATGAATCTCAAAAATCATAGCGTTGGCTTCTCCGACATCGGCAATCGATTTTTCGTACAATTCTTTTAACTGACGGATTCCCTCAGCTTTTGCTTCCTGAAATCTTACACACTCTGATTCTACATTTTCTACGTGTTCTCTTTTGATCACTTTCTGATTTCTTTTATAAAAAGAAAGTTTTCCGATGGACACTCCACCAAATACACTTTTTCCTGTTATTGTAATCATAATATTTTCCTCAGACTTTATGGGAATTATAAGTTTTCTTTAAAGAATGCTTCCAGTTCTGCGATTGCTGCATCTTCATCTGCACCATCAGCAGTAATTGTCACTTCTTCTCCTGTCTTTACTCCAAGTCCCATCACACCGAAGATTCTTTTTGCATCTGCAGATTTGTCACCTTTTGCAATTGTTACGGAAGATGTAAATTCTCCTGCTTTTTTCACAAGCAGTCCTGCTGGTCTTGCGTGGATTCCTTCTGCGTCTGTCACTACATATTTAAATTCTTTCATAGCACTAAAACTCCTTTTGCCTTTTTTCTTTGTAGTATATACTATCTTTCGCTTTTTTTCAACCTGTGTTCTGCAATAAATATGCTTTGTCTGACCAACGTTTTTTTAACATTTTGATCTAATTTTTCAGTCAAAAAGCGGTGTGGAAAGATATCGTTCTCCTGTATCCGGAAGCAATGCTACAATTGTCTTTCCACGGTTTTCCTCTTTTCCGGCCTCCAAAAGTGCAACTGACAGTGCTGCTCCGGAAGAAATACCAACCAGAACTCCTTCCTTTTCTGCCAGAAGACGGGAAGCTTTGTACGCCTCCTGCTCTTTCACTTTACTGATGCGATCATAAACAGAAGTATTGAGTACATCCGGCACAAATCCGGCACCAATTCCCTGCAGTCCGTGCGGTCCCGGATTTTCTCCCGACAGCACTGCGGAAGACGCCGGCTCCACTGCCACAATCTCAATGGACGGATTGACTGATTTCAAATAAGCACCGGTTCCTGTGATCGTTCCGCCGGTACCGACACCTGCTACAAACAGATCCACCTGTCCTTGTGTATCTTCCCAGATCTCCGGCCCTGTTGTTTTTTCGTGTGCTCTTGGATTCGCGGTATTTACGAACTGCCCCAGGATCACTGCATTTTCAATCTCCTGCTCCAGCTCTTTTGCTTTTGCAATGGCTCCTTTCATCCCCTTTGCTCCTTCTGTGAGCACAATTTCTGCGCCATATCCCTTCAGAAGTTTTCTTCGCTCGATACTCATCGTTTCCGGCATTACAAAGATTGCTCTGTATCCTCTTGACGCTGCAATCGATGCAAGCCCGATTCCGGTATTTCCACTTGTAGGCTCAATGATAGCAGATCCCTGTTTTAATGTACCGTTTTCCTCTGCCTCTGTGATCATCTGAAGCGCTGCCCGATCCTTTACGCTGCCTGCCGGATTAAAGTATTCCAGCTTCACCAGCACTCTTGCCTGGAGATTCAGTTCTTTCTCCAGATTCTTTACTTCCAGAAGTGGAGTTCTTCCGATTAATTCTGTTACACTCTGATAAATTCCTGCCATATGTCTGTCCTCCTATATTCATTGCATCGTTTTTAAATGTAGTACATGCCCGCGTTCTGTTCCAGTTTTTCCCGGTATTCATCCGCCAGCATCTTTAACGTTTTCTGTTCCAGAAATGTATTGACTGTTTCATCAATCCTGCTCCATACAAGCTTCTCGATCGCCTCCTGAACTGCATCCTGCTCTTCTCCCGGAATCCGGTCTATGATCGAAAAGGTTCCTTCCAGTGCCTCCAGCACTTCTTTGACCGTAATGGACTCTGCATCTCTCGCCAGTTTATATCCGCCTCCGGCTCCTTTTACACTGACCACAATGCCTGCTTTTCTCAATGTTCCGAAAACCTGTTCCAGATAATTCAGAGAAATCTTCTGTCTGTTTGCGACCTGAACAAGCGAAACCGGAGCATTATTCGAATGAATGGTCATATCAACCAGGGCGCGCAGTCCATATCTTCCTCTTGTCGATACTTTCATGGCACTCCTCCTTTAATTCCTATCGATTTAGTAATGTTTTTATTGTTATAACTCTTTTTTCCTACCATGTCAATATGTTTAATATATTTTCTTGAAATTATTTTATCCAAAAGATGAACACAGCAACTCCAAAAACAGCTTTAAACCATAAAACAAAAAGAGTACCGTCAGGCAGTAAAACCGCCCTCCGGCACTCTTTCTAACAGGTCTCTTTTTTCTTTACGATCTCTACAATATCTGCAACTGTAACCTCTGCAGCCGTATCCAGTATCTGCTCCCACATCTCACCCCAGGTACTTTTCGTAGAGCAGATTTCGCATTCCATTCCACACTCGGTATTTTCAACAAGACAGGATACCGGTGCCAGCTGACCTTCCGCAGCACGAAGCACTTCCAATACAGAAATTTCTCCCGGCTCCTTCGTCAGGCAATATCCTCCATATGCACCGCGCACACTTTTTACAAGACCCGCCTCTTTTAAAAGCTTCATAATCCTCTCCAGATATTTTTCTGAAAGATTTCGCCTCTTTGCGATATCATTCAGACTTTCCAGACGATCCGGCATCAGATGCAGCGCAAGATCCACTGCAATTTCCAGTGCATACTGCCCTCTTGTAGACATTTTCATATTCCGGCTTCTCCTTTATCACTTTTTGCTTCCTCTATTTTAATAGAAATCCTGTGTAAATACAATCTCTCATTTTCAGTTTCTTTTGCACAAGATTTATAGAAAATGCTTTTATTTCTACACATTTCGACATTTTTTGTATACTTTTACAAATACCAAAAGAAATCATTTGACACTCATTGTTAAATATGCTAAAATGACGAAGTATTGTTTTTGATTGGATAAGCAATACGATATACTTTATTATTTATTTTCAAATTTATGGAGGTAACACAATGACAGGTACAGTAAAATGGTTTAACAACCAAAAAGGTTATGGATTCATCTCTGATTCCGAAGGAAATGATGTATTTGTACACTACTCAGGACTCGTAATGGATGGATTCAAATCCTTAGAAGAAGGCCAGGCTGTTGAATTCGAAGTAACAGAAGGCGCTAAAGGACCTCAGGCAACAAACGTAGTAAAGCTTTAATCAGATTTTAGATGTACCTTTTAATTATATAATTCCAATTTAATATTTAAAAGTTATACAACAAAACGAGATTATAAAAAGAATCTGCTTCCCGATACGGAGGCAGATTCTTTTTATCGTCTTCTTTAGCACAGAGGATATTTTTCTGTCAGCTTCTGCACCATTTCTTTTACCTGTTCTACATTTTTCTCATCCCGGATCACCATTGCAATCATCTCCGCAATCTGGTCCATCTCCTGCTCTTTCATTCCTCTGCTTGTAACTGCCGGAGTCCCCAGACGCACACCACTTGTCACAAACGGAGAGCGCGGATCATTCGGGATTGTATTTTTATTGCAGGTGATATGAGCCTGATCCAGACGCTTTTCCAGTTCTTTTCCGCTGACATTGGTTCCAGTCAGATCCACCAGCATCAAATGGTTGTCCGTTCCACCGGATACAATCTTCACACCTCGCTCTAATAATCCATTGCACAATGCTTTCGCATTTTTCAGGATCTGCTCCTGATATGCAACGAAATCCGGACTTAGGGCTTCTTTGAAGCACACTGCTTTTGCTGCAATCACATGCATCAGCGGACCTCCCTGAATTCCAGGAAAGATTGCTTTGTTAAAATTAAACTTTTCATTCATCTCATTGCTGCTTAAGATCATGCCGCCTCGTGGTCCGCGCAGTGTCTTATGCGTGGTGGTTGTCGTCACATGTGCATACGGGATCGGGCTCGGATGAAGTCCTGCTGCGACCAGACCTGCAATATGAGCCATATCTACCATCAGATAAGCTCCCACCTCATCTGCAATCTCACGGAATTTCTTAAAATCTATGATTCTGGCATAGGCACTTGCTCCCGCAATGATCAGCTTCGGCCGGCACTCTTTCGCAATCCTTCGAACTTCCTCATAATCGATCACGCCTTCTTCATTGACACCATACGGTGTGATCTCAAAATATTTTCCGGACATATTGACCGGAGATCCATGCGTCAGGTGACCACCATGATCCAGGTTCATTCCCATCACTTTATCTCCCGGAGTGAGCATCGCAAACTGCACTGCCATATTCGCCTGTGCCCCGGAGTGCGGCTGTACATTGACATATTCACAGCCAAACAGCTTTTTCGCACGCTCAATCGCCAGATTCTCTGCCACATCTACACACTGGCATCCGCCATAATAACGTTTTCCCGGATACCCTTCCGCATATTTGTTCGTGAGCGGACTTCCCATCGCTGCCATCACTGCTTTGCTCACCCAGTTTTCTGAGGCGATCAGCTCAATATGGGAATTCTGTCTTGCCATCTCTGCCTGAATCGCTTCTGCAATTTCCGGATCTTCTTTTCTTATTTCTTCAAAATCATACATCGCATCTTCCTCCATTCTCTCCCTTTGCTACGCCACTTTATTCATGTGACGCAGCAAAGTAACAGTTGCCCTATTATACCATATCCTGCCTAAAAGTCAAACAAGGAAAGCTGATTGCTCTGCGGAAGATTTCCAAACAACCCCAGGTCTGACATAAATTCGATCACGGTCTTGCTCACCTTTGTTCGCTGTCTGAAATCATCCAAAGACAGATACGGTCCGTCTTTTGCAGCCTCCTCCACAGCCTCTGCCGCCTTTTCTCCCATCCCTTCGATACTGGAGAGGGGAGGCATCAGTTTTCCGTCAATGATCTGGAATTTTGTTGCCTTCGCCTTGTAAATATCCAAAGGCAGGAACTCATAACCTCTTGCGTACATTTCCTGTACAATCTTCATATCCTTCAGTACATCCTGTTCCTTGTTGCTCAGAGAATCTGACCGGCGCTTATAATCTTTCATGTAGTAATTCAGTTTATCCTTTCCCTGACACATCAGTTCATACGAAAATGCATTGGCACGAATCCCAAAATACGCACCGTAATAAGCCAGCGGATAATTGATCTTACAATAAGCGATTCGATATGCCATCATAACATATGCCGCCGCATGTGCCTTCGGGAACATATAGCTGATCTGCTTACAGGACCAGATATACCAGTCCGGCACGTCCTTTTCCTTCATGGTTTCTTCCCATTCCGGCTTTAGTCCTTTTCCTTTTCGCACACTCTCCATGATCGTAAATGACAGCGCGCTGTCCACACCCTGATTGATCAGATAGATCATGATATCGTCTCGGGTACAGATTGCAGTGGAAATCGTTGCCTTTCCCGATTCGATCAGAACCTGTGCATTTCCAAGCCACACATTCGTTCCGTGGGACAGACCGGAAATACGGATCAGATCAGAAAGAGACTGCGGATTGGCATCCTGTACCATCTGGATTACGAAATCCGTACCGAATTCCGGGATTCCAAGACATCCCAGATTACAGCCGTCAATATCCTCAGGTTTGATTCCCAATGCACTGGTATCGTGAAACAGAGAAAGTACTTTTTTATCATCCAGCGGAATCTTTGTCGCATCAAACGGATTCTCGTCATTGTACTCATTCTCCAGCGCATCAGATGTAATATACTCCTCCAGAGTACGGATCATGGTCGGATCATCATGCCCCAGAATGTCAAGTTTCAAAAGGTTGTGGTCAATGGAATGGTAATCAAAATGAGTCGTAATAATATCCGTAGTCATATCATTTGCCGGGTGCTGTACCGGTGTAAACTCATTGATGTCATGCCCGTGAGGCAATACCACGATTCCTCCCGGATGCTGTCCCGTACTCCTTCTGATCCCCGTACATCCCTGTAAAATCCGGTCAATCTCACATTTCCGCTTCCGATGTCCGCGCTCCTCATAATAATTCTTCACATATCCAAATGCCGTCTTATCTGCCAGTGTACCAATGGTTCCGGCTTTGAACGTATGCCCTTCTCCGAAGATGACCTCTGTATACCGGTGCGCTTTTGCCTGGTAGTCTCCGGAAAAGTTCAGGTCGATATCCGGCTCCTTGTCTCCTTTAAATCCAAGGAAGGTCTCAAATGGAATGTCAAATCCGGCTTTTACCAGTTTGGCCCCACAGTTCGGACAGTTTTTATCCGGCATGTCAAACCCGCATCCACCCGCAAATGCGCGGACTTCTTCGGAATCAAAGTCACTGTAATGACACTCACTGCAATAATAGTGCGGACTCAAAGGATTTACCTCTGTGATTCCCGCCATAGTCGCAACAAAGGAGGATCCTACAGAACCTCGGGAACCTACCAGATAACCGTCATCATTGGATTTCCACACCAGCTTCTGCGCAATGATATACATCACCGAATATCCATTGGAAATGATGGATGTCAGTTCTCTCTCCAGCCTGGTCTGCACCGGTTCGGGCAGATTTTCTCCATAAATCTCATGCGCTTTGTTGTAACAGATATCTCTTAGATTCTGCTCAGAATTTTCAATGACCGGAGGGCATTTGTTCGGATTGACCGGAGAGATCTTTTCCACCATATCGCAGATCCTGTTCGGATTGTCGATGACGATCTCCCTGGCTTTCGCGGAACCAAGATAAGAGAACTCTTCCAGCATCTCATCCGTTGTCCGAAGATATAAAGGAGGCTGGGTGTCCGCATCTCCGAATCCTTTTCCTGCCATGATGATCCTCCGGTACACTTCGTCCTCCGGATCCAGAAAATGTACATCACAGGTCGCCACGACAGGCTTTTTGAATTTTTCCCCAAGACTGACGATCTCCCGGTTGATATTTTGCAAATCCTCTTTGGAATTGATATCTCCATACCGGTCACTGTCGATCATAAACTGGTTGTTTCCAAGAGGTTGGATTTCATAATAATCATAAAATTCTGCCAGCCTTGCAACAGCCTGCGGAGATTTCTGGTTCAGGATCGCCTGATACAACTCACCGGCCTCACAGGCACTTCCTATGATCAGACCCTCTCTGTGCTGATTCAAAAGACTTTTCGGAATCCTCGGTCTTCTCGCAAAATATGTCAGATGCGAAGCTGAGATCAGCTGGTACAGATTGAATCTTCCGATATCGTTTTTTACCAGAATGATGATATGGTGTGTTGGCAGCTTCCGGATGGCATTCACATTCATATCCCCAAACCGGTTCATCTCTTTGAGCGTTGTGATATTCCTGTCTTTGAGCATCTCTACAAACTTCACGAAAATTTCCGCCGTTGCTCCTGCATCATCCACCGCACGGTGATGATTTTCCAGAGAGATTCCCAGTGCCTTTGCCACGATATTCAGCTTGTATTTTGATAAGGTCGGCAGCAGCACTCTCGCAAGCGCCACCGTATCTACTGAGACAAAATCCGGTTCGATCTCCTGATATCTGCAATTCTGCTCGATAAAGCCCACATCAAACCCGGCATTGTGCGCCACAAGAACACCATCTCCCACAAATTCCAGAAACTCAGGCAGTACGCTCTCAATATCCGGTGCATCTAAGACCATCTCATCCGTGATACTGGTCAGCTGTGTAATTTCAAACGGAATCGGACGTTTTGGATTGACAAATGTACTGAATTTTTCTACGATAGCACCATCTTTTACCTTCACTGCCCCGATCTCTATAATCTTATCCTTGATTGCAGAAAAACCTGTCGTCTCGATATCGAACACAATATATGTGTCATCCAGTGTCTGCTCCCCGGCATTGACCGCAATCTCTGTCAGATCATCAACCACATATCCTTCCACTCCGTAGATTACTTTAAACGGATCATCCTTATCAAGCGTCTCGATATAATGATTGGCATCCGGGAACGACTGGGCAACTCCGTGATCGGTAATCGCGATTGCCGGATGCCCCCAGTCATGAGCTCTTTTTACGATGCTCTTCACCTCGGACACACCGTCCATATCACTCATTTTTGTATGACAATGAAGCTCCACCCGTTTGACCGGGCTTAAATCTTCTCTCGAAACAGTAAAGTCTCCAATCTTCTTAATTCCGGTAACAGAACCTATGGTCAGCTCCCCATCGAATTTGTCAATGGTCGTCACCCCTTTGATCTTCACAAAGGCCCCTTTTTTAATATCTCCCAAAAGCTCCGCCAGCTGATCGTTCCTTACAAACATCTTAACTGTAATCGTGTCTGTAAAATCTGTCACAGAAAACATCAGAATCGTTTTCTCGTTGCGGATCTCCCTTGTATCAAAGCTGATGATCTTACCATGAATAGTGATCTCACCCATCTCTGTGACAACCTGATCCAGAGTCAGAGGTTCATCTTCAAAATTCTTACCATAAACAAGAGACGGATCATCCCCCTGCTTAAGCGGACGCTGGAACTCTTTCTTTCTGAATTCTCCTTTTTTGAATCCGGATTTTGCACTCTCCTTCTTGCCGGAATCTGCTGTTTTCTTCTCTTTTGCAGAGTCCGTCTGCCTCTCTGAAATCGGCTTCTGCAAAATCTCTCCCTTTTGTCTTGCTCTTCTCTCAAAGATCGCATTGATTTCCTGCTGGATGCGCTGCTCATCATATTCCCGGCTCTGATTTTCCTCCTGCTCCCGGTAAAGTACACGGATTTCCGCCTGCATCCCAAATCTGCGGCTCAGTACCTCTTCCAGAAGCGTCACGATATATTCTTTCTTTCCTTCCGAAACAATGCTGTCTAAAAGCTCTACACATACGATTTTTTCCCCTTCGAAATGCAGCTCTGCCTGTTCAAACATACTGGCTGCCAGTACACTTTTCTTTTCCAGTTCCAGAACAAGACTCTCCTTGTATTCTGCAAGCAGCGTCTCCAGTGTATACAGCTCCGATAACACATAAAACTCTTCGATCTGGATTGCCACCGATGCCGTTCCAAACAGCTGCTCCTTGATACTCTGCTCCATTTTCCAGATCACCTTTTTCGGGATCAGATGATGACTGACCATATGAATATGCAAAAATTCTCGTGTAGAATTGGTCGTGATCTTTTTCACTTCCACATCCTGAAACAACATTTTCAATTCTCCATCTGCCCGCAAGGTCGGGAAAACCTCAAAAAATGTCTTTTCGTTCTTTACCTGTTCCAATTTAATAACTCCTGACGCAGTGTTTCTAACAATTCCTCTTCTTTTACTTTTCTTACGATCTCACCTTTTTTGATGAGAAGCCCTTCTCCGATACCGCCTGCAATTCCGATATCCGCTTCTTTTGCTTCTCCGGGGCCATTGACCACACATCCCATCACTGCCACTTTGATATCCAGATCAATGTCCTGCACCATCTTTTCTACCTGATTTGCAAGAGCGATCAGATCGATCCTGGTACGTCCGCAGGTCGGGCAGGAAACTACTTCGATCCCGCCTTTTCGCATTCCCAGTGTTTTTAAGATCAGCTTTGCGGTACGGATTTCTTCTGTCGGATCTCCGGTCAGAGAGACCCGGATGGTATTTCCGATCCCCTCATGCAGAATGATCCCAAGTCCTACGGAAGACTTGATATTTCCAGAGTAAACCGTTCCGGACTCTGTAATTCCAACATGCAAAGGATACTGGCATTTTTCTGCAATCAGTTCATGAGCTCTGACGCACATCAGAACATCTGAAGATTTGATGCTCACCACCAGATTGTCATACCCCATTTCCTCGATCATGCGTACTTTATCCAACGCACTCTCCACGATTCCCTCAGCCGTCACACCACCGTATTTTTCCAGCAGATTTTTCTCCAGAGAACCACTGTTGACGCCCACTCGGATCGGCACATTGTACTCTTTCGCCTTCTCGACTACTGCCTGCACACGCTCTTTGGAACCGATGTTGCCCGGATTGATACGGATCTTATCCGCCCCGTTTTCAATGGCAGCAATGGCAAGCCGGTAATCAAAATGAATATCTGCAACGAGTGGAATATGAATCTGCTTTTTGATCTCTTTCAACGCAAGCGCAGCTTCCATCGTAGGCACTGCGCAGCGGATAATCTCACATCCCGCTTCCTCCAGAGCGAGAATCTGCTCCACTGTCGCCGCCACATCCTCTGTCTTTGTATTTGTCATAGACTGGATCGCTACCGGATGACTTCCTCCGATCCATACATTTCCAATCCGTATTTCTTTTGTTCGATTTCTCAACATCTCCATTTTTTCCTCCTGTTCTCCCAAAAATAATGTTAAATTTACGGCGGATGAGAAATTTTTTAAAAATCCCCGCATCCACCGTCTTTGTCTGTTCCTTATTTTTTTGTAAATGTCATCTGGCTGCCATATTCCCGTTCAGTCAATGTCAGTTCTTTCTGCTCCAGATTATATTCATACGTACCGTCCAGCTTCTGCAGTGCAGTATCCAGTTTGGCTGTATCTACACCGGACTCCTCTGCTGCTTTCTGCAATTCGGCAGCATCTGTATGCAGAGTGATCACTTTCATATCTGTATCTACGCTGCACTCTACCGAAACTTTTACATCTGCTGATTCAAACTCCTCCGGCCACTGCACAACCGCCTGATCCTCTCCCGAGATCGTCAGCATCAGATCACTGTCCTCCCGTACCCACGTTCCTTCCAGAGGATTCGATGTAAATAATTTTATCACAAAGAATACTGCGATCAGAATAATAACCAGTGTGGATACTGATATCGCAGTCTTCCAAAGACGATTTCTTTTTTCTTCATCATTTTTTGCAAACATACTTTCTGTCATCCTTTCTTTTCTTCAATTTCATTATACGGATTTTCCATGGAGGTGTCAATGTGTTTCCCCGTTCTGTCAAGTAGTGTCTTTTCGTCACTTTTTTATTCATTTTGTTGATATTTGTCACTTTTTGTCAATAAATGGAAGCAAACTGTTAAAATACACATTATTCAGGAGGTACATATGAAGTTTTCATCTACATTAAAAGAATTAAGAGAACAAAATCATGTCACCCAGAACCAGCTGGCTTCTCACTTAAAACTTACCCGCTCCACAATCGCGGGATATGAGACAAAAGGAAAGCAGCCGGACTACGAACGTTTGCTTCAGATTGCAGACTATTTTCACGTATCGGTTGATTATCTGCTCACAGGCTCTGAAACCAACGGTATTTCTGTTCCGCCGGATTCTTCCGAATACCGTCTGCTCTGTGCGTATCTGAATCTGTCTTCGGATTCCAGACAACAGCTTTTCGAATACACCGAATTTCTACAAGATCAGGATACAAAAAAGGGAAGGATGCCAAAATAAATTGCGCATTCTTCCCTTTCTTTTTTAATTTTTATTCTCCGCCAAGCTTACTTGCTGTAAACCATCCGAGACAAAATGTCACGATTCCGACTACTATCGTCAATACAGAGAGTCCGCTCCAGTCTACTTTTAACAAAATTGCGATCGGAGATGCCAGAATCAGACCGATGATCGCATAATATGCATGGATTTCCGCTTTCATAAAGATAAACTCGATCAGCTTTGCAATCAGAAAGATTCCGATCACAACGCCGATTCCAAACGGAATCAGAATTCCACACTGCACCAGGATCTTCTGGACATCAAATGCGATCAGTGCATCGATAAACTGATTGATCGTTTTCAAAATCGTATCATAATATCCGAGCAGCATCAGCATCATCGATCCGCTCACCCCCGGCACTACCATTGTCGCAGCCGCAACAACACCTACCAGGAATAATTTGATCACATTGACAACCCCAAAGCTCACATCCGCGGCAGCACCATTTGTCTCTCCTAAAAGTGCCATTGTGATCACGATTCCAAAGAAGATCAAAAACGGAATGATCTTTCCGACTGTCACAGAATGTCCTTTGACTTTCTTAAAAATAAACGGAAGGCTTCCGGCGATCAAACCGCAAAACGCAAAATTGGTCGGAATCGGATACACCTCCAGTAAATATTCAAAAAGACGGGACAACACAACAATGGCGATTCCGGCTCCTAAAAAGATCGGAATCAGAAGTTTCATACTTTTTTTGAATTCACTTTTTAAATGTGTGATTGCATGGATCAGATGATCATATAATCCCATTGCCACCATCATTGTTCCACCACTGACACCCGGAATGATATTTGCAATTCCAACTACCATTCCCTGTAAAATCTGTTTTAACATTCTTTTTTACCTTTTCCTCTTTCCTTACTATATTTTTTCAAAAATTCCAGCAGACTCTCCATTTCTTGTCTGGTGCCTACTGTAATTCTCAAATACTGACGGATTCTCTCGCTGTTCCAGTATCTCACATAGATTTTCTCCCGTTTTAGGGCCTCAAACAGTTCAGATGCCTCAAATTCCGGATGTGTGACAAACAGAAAGTTCGCTCTGGAATCTGTATATGTAAATCCAAGCTCTGCAAGCTCTTGTTTTGCCCATTCTCTTGTCTCTACGATCCGGTCTACACATTCGTAAAAATACGTTTCCTCCTTCACACTCTGCGCTCCGCAGAGCAGAGCCGCCTGATTCATTGTGTAGGAGTTGAATGAATATTTGGCATCGTTTAGATATCCGATCAGCTCCGGATTTCCGATTGCAAATCCGATCCGCATCCCTGCCATGGATCTGGACTTTGAAAACGTCTGCACAACCAAAAGATTCTCATAGCGGTCAATCAGCTCCAGCGCAGATTTTCCTGCAAAATCAATGTAAGCCTCGTCCACGATCACTACAGAGTCCGGATTGTGACGCAAAATATCCTCGATGAAATCCAGATCCTCATAAATCGCTGTCGGTGCATTCGGATTCGGGAAAATAATCCCTCCGTTCTCTGCATAGTAATCTTCTTTTACCAGACAAAACTGCTCATCCAGCTTCGGGCAGCGATACGGGATTCTGTATAACTGCGCCCATACTTTATAAAAAGAATAAGTAATATCCGGAAACAGAATCGGTTTGTCCGAGTTAAAAAAGGTCAGAAAGCACATCGAAAGCACATCATCTGAGCCAACGCCTACAAAAATCTGCTCCTTCCCGACACGATAAAACCTGGACAGTTCTTCCACCAGGATATCTGCTGCCGGATCCGGATACAGGCGAAGACTGTCCGCATCCATCTCTTTTAATACCTTCGCAACTCCCGGCGCCGGCGGATACGGATTCTCATTGGTATTGAGCTTGATCACACGCTCTTTCGGCTGTTCTCCGGGCACATACGGCTCTACTTTTCGAATCTTATCTAAAATTGACTGATTCATCCTTACCCTCCTTGTACTCTGCTGCCAGCTTTGCAAATTCCGGCAGAGAATTTATGATCGTCTCATAAGATACACAATATGCCAGTCTGACATATCCCGGGCAGGCAAATGAGCTTCCCGGAACAATCAGAATATGATACTTCTTCGCTGCTTCACAGAACTGCTTTTCATCTGCAACCGGAGACTTCATGAACAGATAAAACGCTCCTTCCGGCTTGATACACGAAAATCCCAGATTGCGAAGCCCCTGATACAATACCTCTCGATTCCTGTCATAATACGAAATGTCCGTTTTTTCTTCCAGGCAGTATTTTACAAGCTTCTGCTGCAGTGTCGGTGCATTTACGAATCCGAGGATCCGGGTCGCCACGTTCGCTGCCCGTATCAGCATTTCACTGTCCGCCGCCTCATCCGGAATTACCAGATATCCGATCCGCTCTCCCGGAAGAGACAATGATTTACTGAATGAATAACCGACCACCGTATTGTCGTAATATTTTGTCAGATACGGTACTTCTGTTTTGTCATAGGCAAGTTCACGATACGGCTCATCTGAGATCAGATAGATATCCGTTCCAAATTCCTGCTGTTTTGCATTCAGAATCGCTGCCATCCTTTGTATGGTCTCTTCAGAATAGATCACTCCGGTCGGATTGTTCGGTGTATTCACAATCACAGCTTTTGTCTTTTCTGTGATTTTTTCCTCAAATTCTTTCAGTCTTGGCTGAAATGTCTCTGTATCCGGGGAAATCTCTACCAGTACTCCGTCAAAATTGCTGACGTAGCTTCTGTACTCTCCGAAATACGGAGCAAATGTAATCACCTCATCTCCCGGATTCAACAGCGCTTTTAAAATGACATTCAATCCACCTGCAGCTCCCACAGTCATCGTAATATTGTGTTCTGAAAATCCCGTGCCAAAACGCGCGTTAAGCGAATCCGCAACTGCCTGTCTTACATCCGCATACCCGGCATTGCTGTTTGTGTAGCCGTGCAGACGTACAGGATCCTCTGACTCCAGAATGGAAACGATTGCTTCTTTCACTGCCTTCGGCGCCGGCACATTAGGATTTCCGAGGCTGAAATCATAGACATTCTCCGCCCCGTATTTTTCTGCCATTTTGTTTCCTTCTTCGAACATTGCCCGGATTGCTGAACTGTTCGCCACCATTTGCTCCATTTTCTTTGAAATCATGATACCACCCCGTTTTCTTTTACTGACCTACGCATTCTTTCTCGTCAGGATTCCTTTTTCTACCAGAAATGCCGGACGATATGATAATTTTGCTTTTCTCAAGCCTTCTGAACCGGCATCATCCTCCCGGTTCACATACTGATACCCGGTACATTCATGCTGTACGAACTGCTGATTGATCATCGGATATGCTCCGTCAATATCAGCAAACGCCTTTTCAATATGCACGACAAATGTATCTTCGCAGAGCTCTTCTCCAATCGTAAATGCAACAACCTGTCCATCCACACGAAGCACTCCGCCTCGCTGATCCAGTTCTTTATAAAGTCTCAGTGCATTTAATGCAACACACATCTCCGCATTTTTGCCCGGATCTTCCTCACATCCGTTCTGGTTTCTCCACTTCAACGCCATCTGAAAGCACTCTTCCATATTTTCATCATTCAATGGTTCATAGCTCCAGTTTGGATAAAGCTTCTGAAATTTGTTAATATGATTTCGCTTTCCGTGCAGCTTCTTTCCTGCCAGAGTCGCCAGTTTTTCAGACTCATACACATAATCTGCCTGATCTCTGTCATATTCTAATTCAAACTCACCCGGAAACCACGCTTCTATCTGTGCAAAATTCTCCGCTGTCACGTTGTACATTTTAAACGGATACCCCTGTTCTTCACTATACTTCATCAAAAATTCCAGCGCTCTTTTCACACAAACCTCTTCCCCTGCGGGATAAGCAAAGCCCGGATCTGCCCCTCCGTCACGGAACACCAGTGTATCCTCTATGACCGCAAATGTCACATCATAGTGGCGAGCCCACAAAAACACATCTACAAATGTCCTCTCACAGCTTCTACTTGGTGCCTTGTCAAAATAAGAACGGATCAGCTCCTGATCTTCCAGTGCCGGTCTTCTAAAAATAATTTCTTCCATAATATCCTCTTTCTAAATTTGTTTATTCCATAGTATGTCGCTGATATCTTGTTAGTATAGCATATTCTTTTGGGAAACGCAAAAAAGGATGACTCTTTTATATCTCATTGCTCATTTTCTCCTGTCTTCTTTCTGTAATAGTTCTTCTTGAATACTTCAATGTCCTCTTCATCGAAAAGACGTCTGCCTGTAGGAGTAATCGTGCAGGCGAGCCAGCCTCGATCGACATAGTCTCTCACTGTATTCTCTGATATTCTCAACTGCTTGGCTACGTCTCCTGTCTTTCACATCATGTAACACCTTCTTTCCACTTTTTATTTATAATAGTTTAAAATCATATCAATAAAACGAAATTGAATCTGAAGGAAATTTCTAATCTTGAGGAATTACAGAATCTGAAGAAAATGAAGAAAACCTTCACCACATGTTTGTAGTAAAGGTCTTCGTTAAGATTTTATTGAAATTATTTACGCTTTCTCAATACAGTAGCCAGAGCAACTCCAAGTGAAGCAAGACCTGTTCCTGCTACTGGAAGTGTAGCTGTTGCATCTCCTGTCTTTGGAGAAGTTGTTGTTGGTTTTGCTGTTGTCTGGTTGTTTGTGTTGCTATTTCCGTTGTCTCCGCCGTTATCTCCTGTTGTGTATGTCAGTGTGACTGTTGGGAAATCTACTGAACCTGTAGAACACTTAGAATCGAATACAAATATCTGTCCATCAGTTGCATTATTTCTCTCTATACAAGCCTGCTGTGCAGCCTTTGTAATTGTAAATTTGTATACCGTATCTGAAACATTCTCCTCGATAACATCCTGTGGATGCCCATCAAACCACGGAATATCCTGATATGGTTCAAAACCATCCTGCACACCATTTACTGTGTATGTGATTACGATATCCTGAGTACCATCGAATGTCGTAGAACTTGTTGTTACGTCTACCGTAATAGCCTTTACTTCTGGCAAAAACAGGTACCCCTGAAACCCATCAGTTTCCAAACTCCACCTTTATCGCTTATGCCCCTGCGGACGACCCTCAGATCGCGGTGGCGGTGGTCATTGAAAAGGGTTGGCACGGCTACACCGGTGCGCCGGTGGCCAAGGCCATCTTTGACGAGTATTTCTCCCTGAACGCCACCCCGGCACAGGTTCCCCCCAAGGGGGAGCTGCTCCCCTAACCGGCGGACAAGAAAGGATTGGGAGGGACACAACATGGCCGGAGAGGTCAAGATTATCAAAGGGATCGCCGCGGCGGCTGCGCTGGCGGCGGCATTGGCCCTCTGCCTCCTGTTGGCGCAGGACAACGAACCGCCCCAGGTCACCACAAAAACAGTGACAGTCCGGCATTATGAGGATGGGGTGGACACGGATGGGGCCCGCACCGAGCCCTACAGCGCCGCCGATTTCATTGACACTTACACCGACAACCGCAAAGGCAAAGATTTCACCGTTCAGTATGGGGAGGGTTACCTGGATTTTCAAGAACCTGGTACCTATGTTTTTTCCCTCCTTGTGTCGGATGAGGCGGGGAACACCGCCGTTTGCCAAGCCCAGCTGGTCATCCTGGGGGTGGGGAAGCGGGAGGCGGTCCGGGAGGAGAGATACGGCATCAAAACGGTCACCAGCGACACCGTCACCTACCGGGTGGAGCAGGATGGCAGCGTAACCGAGCTCAGCCGTGAAACCGGCGACATTGTCAAGATCAATTCCGCAGGGTTTGCCGGCGCCGCCGCGCTGGAACCGGAAGCGAGGGCGCTCCAGCCGGAACTTGCAGCCACCCGGGAGGAGATCCTGGGCATTGTCAACGATTGCCGGGCCGAGGAAGGGGTTGGCCCTCTTTTGCTGGACGAAGCCCTCTGTCAGATTGCCACAGTGCGGGCAATGGAAATCGCTTACACCGGCCAATACAGCCATCAAAGGCCCGGCGGGCTATCCTGGAGCACCCTAAAAGAGGAGCTGGGCTACTCCCTCATCGCCCGCACCAAGCTGGGGGAGAACCTGGCCAAGGGATACGGTGGGGTGAATGCCGATGCCTGCGAGGGATGGATCCATTCCCCGCTCCACTACCAAAACATGGTCGACCCCGATTTTACGCGGACTGGTATTGGCAGGTACACCCTGGGCGGCGCCACCTACTGGGCCCAGTGGTTTGCAAGCGCCGACATTGCCGGGGGATAGCCATTCTTCTAAAAGAGGAAGGAAATCCTGCGAATTGGATAAAAATCCCGCCAAAATGTGTAGAACCGGGAAAAATAATCACCGAAACTATTGTTATTTTAGGGAAAAGCATGCTACAATGATTCTATAGCAGTCCCTATGGGGGAAATTCAGCTCGGCTTGAGGGGCTTTCCAAAGCGGCGCCGTGTTTTTTGACCTCCATTGGGACAAATATTTGAGCAATGTGTAACTGGTACAGCCATCCAGGTTATCTCCCCAAAAGCCAGGGAAGGGTTTGCTTGGGCCAGAAAGGAACGATGCAGTTGGCGCAGACAATTCTAGTGACCTCCGGCAAGGGCGGGGTGGGAAAATCTACCGTGTCGGTGCTGTTGGGGGCGGCCCTGGCCCAGGCGGGCAAGCGGGTCCTCCTGCTGGAGATGGACAGTGGCCTGAGAGGCATGGACATTATGCTGGGGGTGCAGGATGAGACGGTCTACGACCTCTCGGATGTGCTGACCCGCCGCTGTGAACCCATCAAGGCCATGGCGGCCTGCCCCTACATGCAGGGGCTGTATCTGCTGCCCGCCCCATATGACCACTGTTTTATCCCAGATCAAGGGGATTTGATCCGCCTGACCCGGGGCTTGGCCCATCACTTTGATTACCTATTGGTGGACACGCCCGCTGGGCTGGGCCGCAATTTCCAGGCCGCAGCCGCAGTGGCGGACCGTGCCCTTTTGGTCGTCACCCCCGACCCCATCTGTGTGCGGGACGGCCGAAAAGTCGCTGATACGCTGGAGGCCCTCGGCGTGGGGGATATCCGCCTCGTTATCAACAAAGTGACGCCCCAGCTGGCAAAGATGAAGATGCTCCCTGACCTGGATGCAGTTATCGACGGGGTGGGGGTGCAGTTAATCGGGGTCATTCCCCAGGAGAATCAGGTGATGGAGATCACCGCCAAGGGCAGGCCCCTGCCCAATTCCACCGTTTGCCATCGGGTGTTCGCCAATCTGGCTGGGCGGATCGAGGGAAAGTACATTCCCTTGGCGATCGGTTGACTTTTTTGGAAAAAAGGCTTTCAAAACAGGAAGAAATCGTTTATACTAGACTGTGTGTAACGGGAGGGAATCCATCATGAACATCGCACTGATTGCCCATGACTCAAAAAAAGAGCTGATGGTACAGTTCTGTATCGCTTACTGCGGCATTCTCAGCAGGCACAGCATCTGCGCCACCGGCACCACTGGCAAATTGGTCTCCGAGGCGACCGGCCTTCCGGTGTTCCGCTTTTTGAGCGGCGGCCAAGGCGGCGGCCAACAGATTGCTGCCCGCATCCAGTGCAATGAAATTGACCTGCTCTTGTTCCTGCGGGACCCCATCTCCACCCGGTCAACCGACCCGGAGGAGGCAAACCTGCTTCGGCTGTGTGATGTCCACAACATCCCGGCGGCGACCAACATCGCCACAGCAGAAGCGTTGATCCACGCGCTGGATCGGGGTGACCTGGACTGGAGAAATATTGTAAACCCCAAGAGATAGTTCTCTTCTTGTATAGATGGAAACGGCGCTGACGCGGGAATAGTAGCGCTGCGAACCGCCACAGAGAATGGCCCGGCTGCTGAGAGGGCCAGCGGAATTTGCAGTGGGAAGGACACCCGCCGAGCTGGCAAGGTGAGCGTTGCGCAAGCCCTGCCCGTGTCCCCTTTGCGTTAAAAAGGGCAAAAGTGAGGCGGCGCCGTCCGCCTAAGCAGGGTGGCACCGCGTGGAATTTTCCTCGTCCCTTCTGTGCATTGGGCACAGGGAGACGGGGATTTTTTATCGTTGCGGCCCCTGCGGCAAGCCCCCTATGGTTCCCATCGCCGCCTGGCGGCGTTTTGGATATATTTATAACGAAAACAGAAAGGATTTGAGAATAGATGGCATTGCTGACCAAACGACCCAAGGGCACCCAGGATTTCCTGCCGGACCGCACTGGAAAGCTGCAATACCTGGAGAGCACCCTTCTGGGCACTGCCAAACTGTATGGTTTTGGGGAGATCCGCACCCCGGTATTTGAACACACCGAGCTGTTCACCCGGTCGGTGGGGGACACCACCGATGTGGTGCAGAAGGAGATGTACACCTTCAATGACAAAAAGGGCCGCTCGGTCACCCTAAAGCCGGAGGGCACCGCTGGGGTAGTGCGGGCAGCGGTGGAAAACGGCCTCCTTAATGAGGCCCTGCCCCTCAAACTCAGCTATGTGACCCCCTGTTTCCGGTATGAGAACACCCAGGAGGGCCGGTACCGCCAATTCCATCAGTTTGGAGTGGAGGTGTTGGGGGCAAAATCCCCCAGCGCAGACGCTGAGGTGATCAGCCTTATCCACGAGTGCCTGTCGGTGCTGGAGGTGGAAAACCTGACCTTGGAGATCAACTCCATCGGTTGCCCCAACTGCCGGCCCAGCTACCACGCCGCACTGAAGGAGTATTTCTCCCAGTATACCGACCGGCTCTGCCCCACCTGTTTGGAGCGGCTGGACAAGAACCCCCTGCGCATCCTGGACTGCAAATGCCCCGAGTGCAAGGAGATCGCCAAAGGGGCTCCAGTGGTGCTGGACTTCCTCTGCGACGACTGCCGCACCCACTTTGAAGGGCTGAAGCAGCGGCTTGCTGCTATGGAAATCCCCTATACCATCGACCCCACCATCGTCCGCGGGCTGGATTACTACACCAAGACGGTGTTTGAGTTTGTCTCCAACCAGATCGGCGCCCAAGGCACTGTCTGCGGCGGCGGCCGGTATGACGGCTTGGTGGAGGAGGTGGGCGGACCCGCCACCTGCGGGCTGGGCTTTGCCATCGGCCTGGAGCGGCTTTTGGCGGTGATGGAAGCCGGGGGCTGTGAATTCCCCCAGGAACGCCCCTGCGACCTGTACATCGCCCCCATGGGGGAGGCCGCATCCATTGAGGCGCTGCGCCTGGTCACCCAGCTCCGTCAGGAGGGTTTTGTGGCTGAGACCGACACGGTGGGCCGCAGCCTGAAAGCCCAAATGAAGTACGCCGACAAAATCGGGGCGGCGTACACCTTGGTGCTGGGGGACAACGAGCTGGCGGCAGGCAAAGCCAACCTGAAACGGATGGCCGACGGCCAGCAGCAGGAAGTGGAGCTCTGCCAGCTGACCGACGCCCTGTATGCCCGGCTGTTTGAGCAGATCGGCGAGGCGGGCCCCGTTCTGGAGGGCCTGCTTGGCCAGATGAACCCGGTGGAATTGTAACGATTTAGCTGCAAAGGAGTGCAATACATTATGGCAGATACTATGCAAGGGCTCAAACGAACCCATTATTGCGGGGAGGTGCTCCCCAGCCTCATCGGTGAGACGGTTGTGGTCACCGGTTGGGTGCAAAAGACAAGGGATCTGGGCAACCTGGTGTTTATCGACCTGCGGGACCGCACCGGTATCGTCCAGCTGGCTTTTAACGACGGCACCCAGCGGGAGATTTTTGAGAAAGCCGCTGCTGCCCGGGCGGAGTTTGTGCTGATGGCCAAGGGCCTGGTCCGCCGCCGGGAGTCGGTCAACACCGAGATTCCCACTGGCGAGGTGGAAGTCTATGTGGACGACCTGCGGGTGCTGGCCAAATCCCAGACGCCGCCCTTTGAGATCGTCAACGACACCAACGTCAAAGAGGAGCTGCGGCTAAAATACCGCTACCTGGACCTGCGCCGCCCAGTGATGCAAAACGCCATCATGATGCGGCACAAGATCGTCAAGGTGGCCCGTGACTACTATGACAACAACGGGTTTTTGGAGATTGAGACCCCCATCCTCATCAAATCCACCCCCGAAGGCGCCCGGGACTACCTGGTGCCCTCCCGGGTGCACCCCGGCAAATTCTTTGCCCTGCCCCAGTCCCCCCAGCTGTACAAACAGATCCTGATGCTTTCCGGTTATGACCGGTACATGCAGATCGCCCGTTGCTTCCGGGACGAGGACCTGCGGGCCGACCGCCAGCCCGAATTCACCCAGATCGACCTGGAGATGTCCTTTGTAGACGAAGAGGACGTGATGACCGTCAACGAAGGGTTTGTCAAAGAGGTGTTCCACAAGGTTTTGAGCGTGGAGGTGAAGACCCCCTTTAAGCGCCTGTGCTACGACGAGGCCATGAGCCGCTATGGCAGCGATAAGCCGGATACCCGCTTTGGCCTGGAGCTGGTGGACCTCTCCGATCTGCTGAAAAACTGCGAGTTCAAGGTGTTCGCCGGTGCTCTGGCGGAGGGCGGAAGCGTCCGGGGCATCAATGTGAAAGGTGCGGCGGCTACCCTCACCCGCAAAGAGATCGACAAGCTGACCGACTTTGTCAAAACCTACCGGGCTAAGGGCTTGGCCTTTACCCGCCTGACCGCTGAGGCCGAGTCCTCCTCCTATGAGAAATTCCTCACCGAGGAGGAGAAAACCGCCATCCGCACCGCCTTGGGCGCAGAGACCGGCGATGTCCTCCTCTTGGTGGCCGATGGCAAAAACAAGGTGGTTTTCGACAGCCTGGGCGCCCTGCGCGGCCATCTGGCCCGCAAGTTGGACCTCATCCAGCCCGGCACCTTTGACTTCTTGTGGGTCACCGACTTCCCCATGTACGAGTGGAGCGAAGAAGAGAACCGGTTTATGGCGATGCACCATCCCTTCACCTCCCCCAAGCTGGAGGACCTGGACAAAATGGCCAGCGGCGACCTGGGCCATGTCTATGCCCGGGCCTACGACATGGTGCTCAACGGCACCGAGCTGGGCGGTGGTTCCATCCGGATCAACGACCCGGACATTCAGAGCAAGGTGTTCTCCGCCTTGGGCTTCACCGAGGAGGAGGCGCAGGAGCGGTTCGGCTTCCTGCTCAATGCCTTCCAATACGGTGTGCCCCCCCACGGCGGTATGGCCTACGGTCTGGATCGCCTGGTGATGTTGATGCTGGGCAAGGACTCTATCAAAGACGTCATCGCCTTCCCCAAAGTGCAGAATTCCAGCGAGTTGATGACCATGTGCCCCTCTGCTGTAGAGGAGAAAAACCTGCGGGAGCTGTCCATCGCCGTCACCGCCACCGAGGAAGAATAAACAATACTTCGAAAAAAGCAAACCGCCCGCGCCTTACTT
>OGZT01000141.1_pt1 | contig 56149 bp, 38 predicted proteins | sample 1576891 | NCBI WGS metagenome assembly OGZT01 (sample SAMEA3541521, study PRJEB24748) | human gut metagenome | biome: human gut; feature: human-associated habitat; material: faeces | place: China | collected 2012 | reverse complement strand
TCTCTCTCTCTCTCTCTCTCTCTCTCTCTCTCTCTCTCTCTAATATTTCACACAAAATAGCCAAATCCAAAACGTTAATTTTTAGATTGATTGTGGAGTTTGTATGTGTGAAATTTTTAATCATTTGCTTGATTAACTGTAAGTATTATTTTATTAAGCTGGTGCAAATATATATATTATTTTTAATATTAATAGAATCAAGATCTTTTCTTGAGACTTTATCTTGTCTCTTCAGCCAGCACATCTTCTCTCGACTTGCTTTGTGTTACCAGATATACACCTCCCAGAATAAGAACTCCCGATATGGCTTTCTCTACTGAGAATGAGTCCTGTCCCAATATAATAGCAATAAAAGAGGCTATAAGCGGCTGCATGTTATTATACATGGATATGGTGGTAGCTCTTATCCGTTTCTGAGCAATGGGGATAAGCATATAGGCTATAAATGTGGCAAAGAGTAATGTATATCCTATCAAAACAAATGGTGTTGTTTCGCTCTGCTGAAATAATGGGGCTTCTATCAGGTCTCTATAAAAAAACGGAACAACTAATACAGCCGAATACAGAAACATCCACTTCATGATAGTTATTGCAGAGTATTTCGAAGACAATGGGCGTGTGATAACGATATAGGTCGCATAACTGAGCGAACTACCCATTACCGAAAGATTGCCTTTCATACTCGAATCGGCCGTTATATCTCCATGATGGCTTGTATATACAAGGAATATTGCCCCGACTGCGCCTAGAAATACACCTGATACTTTCTGGGTTGTAATCGGTTCTTTTAACACCAGTGCAGCAATAACCATTGCAAAAAGGGGGGTGCTGGTTGTAATGATGGAAGCATCTACCGGAGAGGTATTGCTTAATCCGAAGATAAACAAGCCCTGATTGAATATGATACCTAATAATGCCCCGGCAAATAGCAGCAGGTGATCTTTCCGTTCGACTTTATCTTTCGTAGTAAAAAGGGATGCTGTCCAGAATGCAATAGCCGCAAAAGTGATTCGGGCAAGAGTCAGCCCGTAGGCGGAGATATAACCCGATTGAAGCATGTGCTTACTTACGGGAATATTGACTGCGAAAAAGCATACAACCGAAAACATGGTTATATGACCTAATTGTTTTTGCGAAAGTGCCATTGTTATTCGAATGCTTATGAATGAACTGCAAACTTACTGAATAAAACAGCATAAATACATTCTTTAGCTAAATATATTTGAGCCGGTTATCTTTATCATTCCTTCAAGCCTCCGCCTAAAACTTTATACAGCATAACTACCGAGTTGAGCTCTGCCAGGATAGCATCATTTAACGATATTTCGGCATCAAACAGCTGACGCTGGGCATCCAGTACATCCATATATGAAATGATGCCGTTCACATATTGCAGACGCGACAGATTCTGATAAGATTGTACTGACTCATACAGCTTTTCGCGTGAAACACGTACTTCTTTTGCCTTCTGAAAGCTATTGATGGCATTGTTTACTTCCTTGAATACATTCTGAACGGTTTTCTCATAGCTGTATATCTCTTGCTCATAAGCTGCTTTTGCTGCATTATGTCCTGCCTTATTTTTCCCGAAGTTAAATAATGGGCCGGTCAATGCACTGCCGACAAACCATGTGGGACTTTTGAGAAAATTAGCTAATTCGGAGTTTTCTCCACCGACTCTTCCTGTTAATTTAAGACTCGGAAACATACTGGTCAAGGTTACCCCCACTTCTGCATTGGCAGCGATCAGCCGTTGTTCGGCTTCGGCAACATCCGGTCGTCTTTTCAAAAGGGTAGATGGTAGATCTATCGGAAGATTAGGCGGCGTGGGTATTTTGCTGATGTCAGTCTTACTTCTTAGTATTTCACCGGGAAATCTCCCTAATAAGGTGGATAAATCATTCTCCTTCAGCTTTATTTCGTTTTCAAGGCTTGGAATCAAGGTCTCGGTACGAGCTAATTCTACAATGCTCTGCTTATAAGTTATTTCGGATGTTAAGCCCCCTTCGAACCTGAGTTTTGCAAAACGCACACCTTCCTTACGGGCTTCAAGAGTCTGTTTTACAATTTCGAGTTCACGGTCTAAAGCTTTCAGTTCGAAATAGTTTTGAGCTACCTGAGATATGATCGTAAGCCTTAATGCCTTTTGAGCTTCTACCGACTGCATGTATTCGGCAACACCTGCTTCATTTGCCCATCGTAGTTTTCCCCAGATGTCTACTTCCCATCCGAATGTGATATCTGCATGAATTTCGGGTGTGAATTTCTTATTGTCTCCGCCATAATTAAGGTATTCCCTCTGAGCCAGTCCGTCTAATCCTATTTCGGGCAGCATATTGGCAAAAGAGATACGCTTGTTTGCTATCATCTCTTTGATACGGGCTGTGGCGATCAGTACATCTTTATTGTGATCTAATGCCTGCCCGATCAGTTGCTGTAGGATAGTATCCGAATAAAGTGTACTCCATCCGATATCGGCAATAGATCCGTCTTGTAATCCGTCGGTTTCGAAAGTGTCGGGCATATCGCTCATTACAGGGCGCTGGTACGATTTCCCGATTTTGCATGAACCGAGAAAGATACTACTCAATAAAATAAAGCCGATAATGTATTTAATTTTTGTCATTTCTTTTTGTTTTTGAATCTCTGTGATATGAAACGGGGAAATTTAAGTTCGGGTATTTTGAACTTATTCTTTACTTTATAAACCATCACAAAGAAGAAAGGAATCATTACAATGCCTAATGTACTGGCAACAATCATCCCGAAGAATACACCTGTTCCGATAGAGTGGCGGCTTGCCGATCCGGGTCCTGAAGCTATAACCATTGGGAGCATACCCAAGATGAAAGCAAAAGATGTCATCAGGATAGGACGGAAACGGAGTTTGGCTCCTTGTACCGCTGCAAATACAGGCTGCATACCTGCATCGACCTGTATTTTGGCAAACTCTACAATCAGAATGGCATTTTTTGCCGCCAATCCGATGAGGGTTACCAATCCTATCTGGAAATAAATGTCATTTTCAAGCCTTAATAATGTGATACCGGCAAAAGCACCGAGTACTGCGATCGGCATGGACAATAGCACGGCAATCGGTACAGTCCAGCTTTCGTATTGGGCGGCAAGAAATAGGAATACAAACAGGAATACGAGTCCCATAACGATCCCTGTTTGTCCACTTGCTTTTTGTTCTTGAAAAGATAATCCGCTCCACGCTAAACCGATATTATCGGGAAGTTTGTCTTTTACAATGTTTTCGATAGCAGACATGGCCTCTCCGGAACTGTGCCCGGATGCAGGAGTAACCTGTATCGAAGATGAGGTGTACATATTGAATCGGGTGATGTTTCCGGGACCTGTCGTATAACTGGTTGTGCCTAATGCGGTCAGAGGTATCATTGAGCCGTTGCTTGCCTTTACGAAAAACAGGTTGATATCATTGGCTGTTGCCCTGAATGATTGATCGGCTTGTATATAAACTTTATAAATACGGTTAAACATATTGAAGTCATTGACATATACAGAACCCAGATAAGCCTTCATCGTGGAGAATATATCGGCGATGGGTACTCCTAACAGTTTTGCCTGATCCCTGTCTACATCAAAATATAGCTGCGGTATTTCGGATTGCAGAGACGAAGAAACATTCGAAAATTGTTTGGCTTTACCTGCATACAGCATAAATGTATCGGTTGCCGCGACCAGATCGTCCCATGTAGCATCCGATCGTGCCTGAAGTTTCATTTCTATACCGCCTGCACCTCCAAGTCCCGGTATGGCAGCAGGACTACTTACAAAAGCCCGTATTTCGGGATAGTCGTAAAATTCTTTCTCTACATCTTTCATTACCTCTTCAACACTTTCGCTGCGATCTTCCCACGATTTAAGAATAACGGTAAGAGTGGCTCTTCCCTGATTAGTGCCTACTCGGGGACTTGAGCCTGTTACATTCTGAACATAAGCTACCGCATCGTGATCATCAAGATAAGCTATTGCACGGTCTGTAACAGTCCGCATACGTTCAAGAGTCGAACCTTCCGGCATTTCGAGTTCAACGGTGAAGTATCCCTGATCTTCCTGAGGAATAAAGCTCGTCGGGGTCATTTTGTTAAATACGAAAATGAGAATGAGCACCATACCGAATCCTGACATAATGCGACGGGGGTTGTTGATGACTCTCACCAGCAGGTTTCCGTATTTAGTGTTGCCTTTGGCGAGCCATTCGTTTATTTTACGGAATACGATATTCTTTTCCTTATGATTGGGCTTCAGTATCAGTGCGCACATCGCAGGGCTGAGTGTTAATGCTACGATTGCCGAGATAACTACGGATACAACAATAGTTACCGAAAATTGCCTGTATAAAGATCCTGTTATACCATCGAGAAAACTTACGGGAACAAATACCGCTGCCAATACAAGAGCAGTAGCAACCAATGCCCCGACCAATTCTTTCATGGCCATATGCGTGGCTTCCCGTGCCGAAACTCTTTTCTCTTCCATAATACGCTCGACATTCTCGACGACGACTATTGCATCATCTACAACAATCCCGATAGCCAGAACCAGTCCCAGCAAGGTAAGCATGTTGAGCGAGAATCCCATGATGAGCATAAAGCCGAATGTTCCGATCAGTGATATCGGTACAGCAATAATAGGTATCAGTGATGCCCGCCAGTTTTGTAAGGATAGGAATACAACCAAGATTACCAGAAATAATGCTTCGAATAAAGTTTTGTACACTTCGTGGATAGATTCTGATATATATTTGGTCATATCAAACGGTATCTGATAATCGATCCCGGCTGGGAAATCGGCTTTTAGATTTACCAATGTTTCTTTTACTTCTTTGGCAACCTGCATAGCATTTGCGCCGGGCAGCATATATATACTCAGTACGGTGGCGTATTTGCCGTTCAATCCGCTCTCGGTGTTGTATGATGATGCTTCGAGCGATACACGTGCGACATCTTTCATACGGATAAAAGATCCGTCGTTATTGGCTCTGACTACAATATCTTCAAACTGACCTACTGTGGATAAACGCCCTTGTGCGGTAATAGGAGTCGACACATCTACATTTACAATCGGCTGTTTGCCTAATTCTCCTGCGGCAGACTCTCTGTTCTGGTCTTTCAGTGCATCTTGCAAATCTTTTACAGTAAGACCAAAACTGGCAAGTTTGTCAGGATATACCCATATCTGCATACCATAGTACCTACTGCCGACATTCGAAACACGTCCTACTCCGGGAATACGGCGGATAACATCCAGAACATTGATTGTGGCATAATTACTCAGGTATATTTCATCGTATTTTGCATCTGAAGAAGTTAAAGCGATAGTCATCAGCTGGCTGGGAGCCTGCTTTTCTACTGAAATTCCATTTTGTAGAACCTCCGCAGGTAATCTGGATTCGGCTAGTTTTACCCTATTCTGAATTTCAACGGCAGCGAGGTCTACGTTTGTGCTTACATCAAAAGTGACGGTTATGGATAAGCCGCCCGAATTGGAACTGCTCGATTCCATATATATCATACCCGGAGTACCATTCAGTTCCTGTTCGATAGGGGTGGCAACCGCCTGAGAAACGGTCGTTGCATTTGCTCCGGGATAAGAAGCACTGATTTTTACAACAGGGGGAGTTATCTGAGGATATTGCTCGATCGGCAACAGGATGATCCCTATAACCCCGATTATAACAATAAACAGAGATAGCACTGTTGATAAAACAGGTCGGTCGATAAAAAATCCAGCTTTCATTGTTTAGCCTCCTTCTTTTCTTCGAGACGGCTTTTTTCCTTATCGACGATTTTTTTCTCTTCGTCAGGGGTACGGGCTATAACTGTTTGTCCGTGGGTAAGTTTTTGATAGCCTTCTATTACTATTTTTTCGCCTTTACTTAATCCCCTTGTTACCACTATACGGTTATTTTCTTCGGGACCTGTTTCTATATAGCGTTTTTCCGCGGTATTATTCGGTAAGATCACAAATATAAAAGCACCGCCCTTTTCTATTGATATGGCTTTTCGAGGGACTACTATTACATTTTCGAGAACGTCAAGCAGTAACTTTACACGAGTAAACTGTCCCGGCAATAATACCTGATTGGGGTTTGGTAATACAGCCCGTACTCCGAATGTACCGGTCTTGGGATCTACCAGCGGTGATGCAAAATCTACGATTCCTTGTTCGCTGTATGCGCTGTTGTCGGCAAGTGTTACTGTAACGGTTGGCTGCCATGAACGGTTTTTGTCTTGTTCGCCCAAGTGTACATTACGCCGTTGGCTTCTGAGGTAATCCAGAGACGTTAACTTAAAGTCAACCTGTACTGTATCTCTTTGTACTACTGTTGCGAGTAGTGATGTCCCTGATTTTCCGACCAATGTGCCGATATCTACATATCGCTCACTGATATACCCCGAGAGCGGAGACCGAACAACAGTATAACTGAGTTCCAACTCGGCTTGTTCGAGGTCAGCCTTACTCATCAGTACACTTGCTTTTGCCATATCGAGAGCGGCTTCGGCATTATCCAGATCAAGCTGGCTGGCTGCATTTTGTACGTATAGCGGACGCAGTCTTTCCACATCGCGCTGCGATTTGGCTGCCTGAGCTTCATCCTTTTTTAGCTGGGCTTTGGCTTTTTCTACCCTGGCTTTATATGGAGCATTGTTTATATAGAACAAGGGTTCTCCGGCAGATACTTTTTTTCCTTCATTGAAAGTCATTTTTTCAAGAAAACCTTCTACACGTGCATGGATCTCTACTTTGCGGGCTGCTTTTATAAGCCCTACATATTCGCCGTATATTTGAATGTTGTCGTTCGAAACGTCTTCGACTTCGACAACCGGAGGTTTTACTTCGTGTTTTTTGCAGGCCGCAAGTAATAGTATACAGCATGCCGAAAAAATAAAGATTTTATTATATCTCATAGTGATTCATATATTTCATGTGCTTGTTTCAGAAAAAAGATGTCTTGTTTCAGATAGCCCTTTAAAAATGTAAACAGTCTTATTTTGAAAAATGTTTAGTCTGTTAATAATCTGAAATCAGAAATAAGACTTGCTTTTTAGCATAATGATGCACAGACAACGTCAAACGATGGGTTGATTAAGGCTTTTTTTGACTTTATTAAAATTTTTAAAGCCTTTTGCAGAACAGATCTCAAAAGACTTGGTCTGGTGTTCTATATTTGTATGTTTTGTATCTGTGAAAGTAATCGTATAAATGTTTTTTTTATTAAAAATTTATATACTTTTACGTAAGTAAACACAAAAAAATAATTATGAAAACACACGCAGGCTTTTTAATACTGATGCTATTGGTTTCTACATGTTTATCCTATTCTCAAACTAAATTTGGTAATGCGACAATGGATGAGCTGAATATGACAGTTTATCCGCAGGATTCTACTGCTTCTGCCGTTATCTTATCCAAAGAAGGAGAGACCCGTTTTATCTATAATGAAGTGAATGGGTTTCAGTTTGAATATACATTGAAAGTCCGCATGAAAATTCTTAAAAACGAGGGGCTTGATCTTTGTAATCAGAGTATTTCGTATTATCAGGAAAGTCGGTCTACCGGCGAAAAGATCATAGGTTTGAGTGGTACTACATATAATCTGGAAAATGGCAAGATCGTAAAGACAAAGTTGTCAAACGATTATATTTTCGATGAAGATGTCGAAAACTTGTGGAAAGTTAAAAAATTCTCCATGCCGGGAGCAAAAGTAGGGTCGGTCGTAGAATATAAATATACGATAACTTCCATATATCTGTATGAATTGCGTGAATTTGTGTTTCAGGCTTCAGTGCCGACTCTTTATACTTCATATGAAATTATAATACCCGAATATTATTCTTATAACGTAAATATGCAGGGATATGAAAGAATAGCAACTAAAAGGACTCCCGAAAATGTATCTTTCCATGTCAGTTACAAGGATGATAATGGATCGATGCGTTCAGACCGAGTGTCTGTATTAGCGGAAAAATACTATTTTTCCGGGCAAAATATACCAGCAATAAAAGACGAGCCCTTCCTTTGGTCTTTGAATGATTATATAGCAAAGGTCAGTTTCGAATTGAGATCTATAAAATATCCGTGGTCTACCATAAAATCCCTGACTGCCTCATGGTCTGATGTCGACAAGCGTTTGCTGGATGCGTCATCTTTCGGCGGAAACCTGAAAAAAAGCGGATTGTTTAAGGATGAAATCTCAAACAAAGGCCAGACAATCGAGAGAGCTTCCGAAATTCTTGACTTAGTGAAAGCAAAAGTCAAATGGAATGAGAAGAGTGATTTGGAACCGACAAATCTGAAAGATGCCCTGAATAAGAAAATCGGAAATAGTGCCGACCTTAATTTCTTATTGATAAATGCTCTTAAAGCAGGAGGTTTTGAGGCTTATCCTGTGGTAATGAGTGTAAGAAATAAAGGACGTCTGCCTTTAGCTAATCCATCGGTGTCGGAATTGAATTACACGATTGCCGCAGTGAAAATAGATACATCTTTATTTTATACCGATGCTGCTGCAAAATTCGGAGCATGGAATGTTTTACCCGAAAAATGTATGGTGCAACAAGCTCGTATAATTGATGCAGCCTATTCGGGATGGAATGACTTGTCGTCATGTTCAAAATCTGTTTATGGAATGATTGCCACAATAGGCTTTACCGATGATAAAATGAAGATGACCGTAAGAGATGTGATGAGAGAAGAGGCTGCTTTGGTATTTAAAAATTCGTATGAAAACTATAAAGACCGGAATGAATACATAGAGAAACTGACATCGAGGCTCGGCGGTGGTGAAATAGAAGACTTTTCGATCAACGGAATAGATACAGCAGGTACGGATGTCAGAATAGCTTATACCTATCTTAAAGATAAGCAGGAGAACGGCGATATGATTTATTTAAATCCCTTGGTGGAAAAATTATATACAGAGAATCCGTTTAAAGCTGAGACCCGTAAATTTCCAATTAATTTTGGAAGTGTAACGGATTATAAGCAAATAATATCAATTAATGTACCTGATAACTATACTGTAGAAGAAATACCTCAGTCGGCTAAAGTGGTGTATGGTGATAATGATCTGATCTTTCTATATCGTGTATTGGCTTCCGGAAATAAAATACAATTACAATACAGTTTACAGATCAATAAATTGATCCTTTTACAGGATACCTATCCCGATTTGCAGGACTTCTTTGCTAAAATCGTACAACAGAGCGGAAATCAGATCGTGTTGAAAAAAGTCGCATTATAAAAATAAGGCTATGATTAATAAAGCTTTCCGTTGTGTTTTGTTTATACTTGTTATTGCGTTCAGTTTTTCTGCATATAGTGCCGATAAGCTGTCTTATCCGGTATCGGAAATTGCCGATAGTTTGAAAAAGAATGCTTATGCTGTAGTGCGGTTAAACCGGCAGGATTTTGTCCAATCGGATATAAACCATGCTGTTTACAAATACACAAAGGTGATTACCGTGCTGAACAAACAGGGGGAAGAATACGGTGATTTTAGTTTTAGTGGTGATAAGTTCCGTGAGTTATCTTCTTTTTCTGGAATAGTTAGGGATGCTGCCGGAAACGTTGTCAGGAAGATCAAAAAGAGTGATCTTATTACTTCTACTATTTCGGACGGAGCTTTAGCGACTGATGCAGTTGATATTATGTATTCATATAAAAGTGCAGCTTATCCTTATACTGTTGAATATGAATGTCAGGAGAAATGGAAAAACGGGATAGTCGTTTATCCTCCTTTTTATCCATATCTTGGATTCTATACCTCAGTCGAAAGCAGCTCAATAAGGATTGAAGTTCCCTCTAACCTTACTTTACGGAAATACAGTTCAGGAGATCTGGTACTTTCGGAAGAAAAGACCGCAGCTTCTGTCGTATATACGGCTTCGGCTGAAAATTTACCTGCGGTAGAATATGAAGCATTGTCTCCCTCGTACAGAGCGATTTTTCCAAGGACATTGATGGCTCCTTCTGATTTTTGTTATGATTCGTACTGTGGAAATATGACCGACTGGAAGAATTACGGGTTATGGGTTAACGGGCTGTTGAAGGGCCGTGATCAGTTGCCGCCAGTTTTGGTCGATCAGTTAAAAAATATGACTGTACAGTATAAAACGTCCAAAGAAAAGGTAAAGGCAGTGTTTGAATACATGCAGAAAAATACAAGGTATGTGAGTATTCAGTTGGAAATAGGCGGATTTCAGCCGATGGATGCCATGACTGTCTCGAAGTCTGGATTCAGTGATTGTAAAGGATTAACGAATTACATGGGAGCCCTGTTGAAAGCGATTGACATTCCGTCTTATTATTGTGTGATAAGTTTAAAAGAGAAGGAACTGTTTGCAGATTATCCAAATTTTAATCAGGCAGACCATGTCATACTGATGGTTCCTGACGGAAAAGATAGCCTTTGGCTCGAATGTACAAATCAGACTTTGCCGTTCGGATATATACATCAGGACATTGCCGGACATGATGCGCTGGTTATTACAAGCGAAGGTGGTGTACTGAAACGGTTACCATCGTATACTGACAAGGAAAATAAGATAGAGTCGGCTGTGAAACTCGTTCTTGATGAAAATGGAGGCGTAACAGGAGACTTAGCTCTGAAAGAATATCTGGATGGATTCGAGCAGAGTTTTTCAGTGATAGAATCAAATGACAGGGAACGCCTGATCCGCTATATAAACTCTAATGTACAGATACCCAAAGTTCAGGTTGGGCAGATAGAGGCTTCCGTTGATAAGTCCCAATATCCGTCGGTATCATTATCTGCACCATTTACTGCGGCTGATTTTGCCAGTAAAACCGGAAGCCGTTTGTTTGTGCCCATTTATCCGATGAAGCAATCAGGGATACCTGTACTGACAGCTCAAAACAGGGCTCATGATATTTATATAAGCAAAGGTTTTACCGATACGATATCTATAACATTTGTTATGCCTGAAGGCTTTGATGTGGAATCTTTACCCAAAGAAATGAACATTGACAGCTCTTTTGGGTTATTTACATGTAAGAGTGAGAAAAAAGATAACCGGATATTGTATAATCAAATGATTGACATTTATTCGGGTCAATATGATAAAAGTAAATATAAGGAAATTAAAGACTTTTTCAATAAGATAAATTCAGCATTAAAGCAAAAAATGGTATTGAAAAAGTTATAGTGAAAAAAGATAGCGGCTTTAACTTATGTCAGATATTTCAGAACGGGTGGTTTTTATAGGAGATTCAATATTTGAATATTGGGAGAAAGAAGATCCGTTGTTTTTTGCAGACAATCATTATATAAGCAAAGGTATCCGGGGGCAGACTACCGGTCAGATATTGGCTCGGTTCGAAGAGGATGTTATCGCTCTTAAACCTTCGATTGTAGTAATAGAAGGGGGACTTAATGATATCTCCGAATACGAAAGCGGTCCTTATAATGAGGATGAAACAATGCGGAATATAATAGAAATGACAGAACTTGCCGATTTCCATGGAATTAAGGTCATATTGCTATCGGTTCCTTATACAAGTGCATTCGGGTGGGGAATTCATATCGAAAATCCACAGGAGCGGACACAGAGTCTCAATCTGAAAATAAAAGAATTTGCCCTGAAAGAGCATATTATGCATGTCGACTGTTTTGCTCCTATGCTTACAGACAAGGGGGTAATGGCAAGAAAATACATTCCGGACGATATACATCCAAACGCAAAAGGCTATGCCTTGATGAAACCTCTTATTCAGCAGGCTATTTCGGCCTTACGTTAAGATCTCGGGCTTTCTTGTTGAGCCTTCAAGCATAAACAACGGGAACAGTTGTTATTGTTTATTTGTAGGTGACTTTCAGAAAGTGTGTCGCCCGTTCATCTTTCGGCGGAATCTGCATATAGTTTCCATACTGTTTACTTAGGTATGCATCAGGATTTGCAGGAGCCGAAAATACTTTTCCTTCGAATACGATGGTACTCGTCGGGAACATATACGATGCATGATGATTTGTGGTATTCCCTATACCGTAGCTGTGTAATATATTATCAGGTTTGGTTACCGTGCAGAATAATCGTGCAGCCCATTTGAATACAGCTCCTAAAGGATACATGATCAATGAAGTCGAATATTCGAAAAAATATTTGAAAGAGTGAAAAGGGCGTCCTCTTTTTATTCGCCGATATCCTCTTCCATAAAAATAATCAACAAAACTTTTCAGGGGTTTGTAACTCCTTTCCTCTGGGAATATATCTATATATACGCCTTTTTCGGTATATCTGTCGAGATTGTCATCTTCTTCATGCACAATGGAGTAGCGGTCTCTTACTTTCGAAAAAAGCAAACGGTACCCCTTGTCGTCTGGGGTTTGTAGATATAGGCTGTCGGGCAGGTCTTTCCTTAGAATTTTCAACAGTTTTTTGTAGTCATCCCAGAGAAGTTCAATATCTATGTCGTCATCCCACGGAATGAACCCACCGTGACGTGCAGCTCCAAGCAGGGTTCCACCACTCAACCAATAGGGTATATTGTGTTTATCGGCGATGGAGGTTACCGTAATTAAAATATCAAGCATCTTTAGTTGAAGCTTTCTTAATTCAGAGCCTTCAGGATTGTATTCGTTTAGATTTTCAGACATGTTTTCGATAATCGGATGTGCAAAAGTAAATAATGTAAATCAGTATTTGAAATAATTCTGTTGTTTAGTTACAAGTTACAAGACTGGCTGATCCATGATATGATATCTTTATCCGTCTATGAAATGAATTTGAGTTATGTAACATGTAAAAAAAGGAAAGCCTTATAATGACACAATTGTAAAAAAATGTATTTTTGTTTATCTGATCAATAATGTTTCTTAGATGAAGACTGTTTTCTCTTTTCTCTATCAATGGTTGATATTTACACCGATACTGGTGATTGTTACTATCATAACCGCAGTGTTGGTTATGTGTGGCTGTACAATCGGAAAACATAAATTCTGGGGATATGTTCCTCCGAAGTATTGGTCTAAGATAGTCTGCAGGGCTGCCTTATGCCGAATAAAGGTGAAGCTGAATCCGAAGGTCGATCCGGACAAATCGTATGTGTTTGTCGCTAATCATCAGGGCGCCTTTGATATTTTTCTGACATATGGTTATCTGAATCAGAATATCAAATGGGTACAAAAAGCTGAATTGAGAAAATTACCTTTTGTAGGGAAAGCTTCCGAAATAGCAGGTCATGTTTTTGTAGACAGCTCCAATTCGAAAGCGATGCTGCATACGATAGCTAAAGCCGAAAAAGAGCTGGTTGAAGGCGTATCGATGGTTATATTTCCTGAAGGTGCAAGGACTCTGAATGCCAAAATGGGACGATTTAAGAAAGGGGCTTATGTGATAGCTACACAGATGCAGCTGCCTATTGTGCCTATAACCCTGAATGGTCCTTATAACGTATTGAAAAGAAACACATCGACAATGCACTTCGGAAAGACAATGGAAATTATTGTGCATGATCCGATTCCGACCGAAGGGCTTAATGCTGATGATATCCAGCGATTGATAGACGAGAGCCGTCAGGTTATCGAATCAGGATTATGGCCAGAATTCAGATAAATCTTAGAATTGATCTTTGAGCCCGAATCTTTTTATAGTAGAATTCCGCTATATTTTATACCTTTGTGATCATAAGTAACTGTAAGTATTTAATGATATATTATTATAGGTTATTAATTACTTACTAAGACAATAAATAAGGTCTGAGACCTTAAAACGTATAAAAAGATGAATTTAAAAAGTATTAAATCCATTCTAATTTTAAGCTGTATAGCGTTGGTGTCATCACTAGAGGCTTCGTCAGGGATATTCGGGATAAATAATGAAATTACATTCAATCAGGTTGAGAAAAAGTATAGGTTGCATGTCGTCTCGAGAGGAGAAACTGCTTACTCCATATCTAAGCTGTATAATGTAGCCGTTGCAGATCTTTATATATTGAATCCGGAAATAGAAAACGGATTGAAAATAGGATCGACTATTAAAGTTCCCGACAATGGAACGGTAGTTGCACCTCAAACTCAAGTCCAAAACTCAGGAGCACAATACAATGGAGTGCGTCAGCATTTTGTAAAAGCCAAAGAAACTCTGTATTCGATTTGTAAACTGAATGGAATAACATTGGAGGATATCGTAGCTGCTAATCCTGAATTGAACGAGAAACCGTTGTACGTAGGTCAGCGGTTGGTTATACCGATGGGTGATGTGGGTGGTTCCGTGCCTGTTTTTACTCAACCCCGTCTGACAGCAAAAGAACTGAGACAGCATACGGTAGAGCCTAAAGAGACATTGTATGGAATATCCCGTTTGTACAATACTACTCCCGAGGCACTTATTGACCTAAATCCGGTGTTGAGGGATGGACTCAAGCAAGGAATGATAATTGCTATTCCCGAAACTGCTCAATCTGTAAATAATGTTCAGACTGTACCTGTAAAATCTACTTTGCAGGATATAAACGGATTGAATATCGGCGTGATAATGCCGTTTCTGAATAAATCGGAAGGACAGAGTGCCCGTTTTCTCGAATATTACGAAGGGTTTCTGCTTGCTTTGCAGGAAATGAAAGCAAAAGGTTTATCTGCCAATGTATATGTTTTTGATATGGGTTCGGAAACGGGTACTGCAAAGTTAAGGAGCCTGCTTGATACTTATGAGATGAAAAATCTGGATATGGTAATCGGAGGGGTATCTCCCGATCAAATATCAATAATGTCCGCATTTGCACAGAAACAAGGAATCAAATATGTGATTCCGTTCCCTACCAAAAAGCAGGAGATTCAGAATAATACACAGGTATTTCAGGTTAATACTCCGCACGAAGAATTGTATGTGAACGTATCTAAGGTATTTACACAGATATTTGCCGGAGCCAATGTTATTTGTATAACAGGTTATGCCGATGATAAGAAAGAATTTGTATCGACTCTTGAAAGCTATCTGTCTCGTTCTGGAGGGAGAATTCGGAAAATTGCGGCTAATCAGAGCTTGACTGCTAATCTTGCCTTGGCGATAGATCCTACCCGTAAGAATGTGATTATTCCAGCTTCGGGTTCAGTTCTGGCATTGCAGGCGGTACTTCCGGCATTAACATCTGTTACAGCCGAAAAGCCAGGTGTGAGCCTCACCTTGTTCGGACATACCGAGTGGCAGACTTACAATCAGTATCAAGCCGAGTTTGGAAAATATGATACATACTTTTATACTCCGTTTTATGCAAATGATTCGGACTATAAAGTATCCCGGTTTATCCAGAACTATAAGGGCTGGTATAACAATAAGTCTTTGATAAATACATATCCTAAATATGGAATGCTGGGGTATGATACCGGCTTGTATTTCTTGACTGCTTATTTGAATTATGGCTCTGATTTTCAGAATAAGATGGGTAACCTGTCAGTTCCGTCATTACAGACTCCGTTTACTTTTGAACGGACAAGATCCGATGGTGGATTCATGAATAATGGATTCTACCTGATCCATTATAAATCGAATGGTAGTATAGATAAAATCGAATACGGTAAATGAAAAAATTATTGCTGATCAGTTTGTTATTACTGTCGGTTTCTCTACAGTCTTACGGGCAGAACAAGTTTACTCCCGAATGGAATATCGGGGTTGGCTTTGGGTCTACATTTTCTTCAATGAGTATCGTTCCTACGAGTACAAAATTGAACTTCAAGACTCAATCCATGATGCAATATCAGGGTGGAATTTCAGTCCGATATATCTCCGATAAAAATGTGGGACTTATCGGTGAGCTGAATTATTCGCAGATGGGATGGGAAACTAAATTCGCTGACGAAACATTGGTGGCTAACAAACATCAGCATATGCTTAATTATATCAGCATACCTTTGCTTACTCATATTTACTTTGGTGATAAAACCCGTTTCTTTTTCAATCTGGGACCTCAGATCGGGATCTTATTGAGCGACAAGGAAAAGACTAATGACGCTTTTGACGAATGGCTTGTTACAGCCGATACTACTGTTTACTCCACAGACTTATATGGTTTAAAAGCCCAAAAGAAGATAGATTACGGTATCACTGCCGGAATGGGAGTCGAAATCCGTACGGGAATAGGAAATTTTGCTCTCGAAGGCCGTTATTACATGGGCTTTGGAGATATATATAATAACAAGAAACAAGATCCCTATTCACGATCTGCAAACCGTGTTATTTCAGTAAAGCTGACTTATTATATCAAGGCTTTTTAAGTTCTTTTCAGTGCAAATTGTATTTGCTCCAAAAAAAAATATAAATGAAAGACGGTCCGACAAGGCCTTATAATTATATTCTTATATATAACAGACTCTAGACTATTATGACAAAATTCTCTAAAGCCTTTTGGGTCGCCAATTCGGTCGAATTACTCGAGCGTTTGGCGTATTATGCTGTATTTATTGTATTAACCATCTACCTGTCGAATGTTTGGGGGTTTTCTGATATCGAATCGGGAATCATCTCCGGAGTCTTTTCGGCATTACTGTACCTCCTTCCTACTTTTGTAGGGGCTTATGCCGATAAAATAGGTTTCAGAACTTCTATTCTTATTGCATTTGCTTTACTGACGGTCGGTTATTTCGGATTAGGAATTTTTCCTACCTTATTTGAAAATGCAGGATTAGTTAAGTATGGAGCAGGAACTGGCGATGGGCTATTTTCTGCTTTTTTTAAGGACAGAGGACTCGTTACTTTCGGACACGATACCGAGTTTTCGGGATTGTTGGGTAGTGTTCAGCAATGGACTATTGTTCCGGTATTGCTATTGATCGTTATCGGTGGTGCATTTATCAAATCGGTGATATCGGGTACTGTGGCTCGTGAAACAACGGAGACTACAAGAGCAAGAGGTTTTGCTATCTTTTATATGATGGTAAATATCGGAGCCTTTACAGGAAAGACAGTTGTTGATCCGTTACGGAAAAGTTTAGGGGATGTTGGTTTGGTTTATCTGAACTATTTTTCGGCTTCGATGACATTGCTTGCTCTGATTGCTGTTTATTTTTTCTACCAATCGTCTAATACAACAGGCCAGGGGAAATCTTTCTCGGATATATTCAGGGCATTGGGTAAAGTTTGCTCTAATGGACGCCTTATTATTCTAATATTGATAGTGAGCGGATTCTGGATGGTACAGCAGCAAATGTATGCTACTATGCCTAAGTATGTTATCCGTTTGGTTGGAACAGATGCTTCGCCGGGTTGGATTGCCAATGTCAATCCGTTTGTAGTGTTCCTGTTGGTGAATGTTGTAACCTCTATTATGCAGAAACGATCGGCTTTGGTTTCAATGACGGTCGGAATGTTTATTATTCCTATATCGGCTCTGATAATGGCTACAGGAGCAATGATGAGTGACGATCTTATTTTCGGAGCTATTCATCCTGTAACTCTTATGATGATTATCGGTATTGCATTTCAGGCTTTGGCAGAATGCTTTATATCTCCCCGCTTTCTCGAATATTTTTCATTGCAGTCACCGAAAGGAGAAGAAGGGCTTTATTTAGGTTTCAGCCATTTGCATTCGTTTGTCTCATCTATATTGGCTTTCGGGCTTTCAGGGTTCTTGTTAGATAGGTATTGCCCCGATCCTAAGGGATTTACTCCCGAAGAATATATACATGCAACGGAACATGCTCATTATATCTGGTTCTTCTTTTTCGGTATAGGACTTGTTTCTGCCATCGCTTTAGTTATTTATGGTAAAGTGACAAGGAAGATAGATGGGGCAAAAGCTGCTGATATTTAAAATAGTCTGAGCTGATTATAACCTGAAAATATATGATTTAAATAAAACCCTTGGCTTGGTTAGCTGAGGGTTTTTTATCTATACAGAAATTAATGTGATAATAAAAAAAGACAATAGGTGTCATCTGAAAAAAGTACAATTTTGGAGTAACCTTTGTTACCTTTTCGGGCGGCAGCTAAATCCCCTTTAGGGGACAGAGGGGTAAAAAGTATTATTCGAAAAGTGAATATAAAGTGCGTAACTTTTGTAACCTTTTGCTTTTACGAAGAAAAAAAGTTACAAAATCAGAATAGACTGATCAACCCTTTATTGAACGCCTAACCCTAAACTTGCATAAAATATATTACTTTTGCGTATCAATTAAGAAGAAAGTAACTTACCAAAGTAATAAGAAGGTCTTAGACCTTAAATAGAAATGAGCAGAAAGAAAAAAGCATTACCCCTATACCCTTCGGTAGAAGTGGTTACTGTTGCCGCTGAAGGAAAAGCAATAGCCAAAGTCGATAATATGGTTGTGTTTGTACCTTATGTAGTACCCGGCGATATTATTGATATACAGGTAACACGAAAGAAAAACAGTTATGCAGAGGGTAAAGCTGTCCGGTTTGAAAAATATTCGGACAATCGGTGCGAGGCTTTTTGCGAGCACTTCGGGATATGCGGAGGATGTAAATGGCAGATTCTTCCTTATTCCGAACAATTGAAATACAAACAAGATCAAGTATCTAACGACCTGACACGCATAGGTCATATCGAGATCCCCGAGATACAGCCGATATTGGGTTCTGAAAAGACTCAGTTTTACAGAAATAAACTAGAATTTACGTTTTCCAATAAAAAGTGGCTGACACTGGAACAGATTAATTCAGGAGAAGTATTTGAATATATGGATGCCGTAGGATTCCATATTCCCGGTATGTTCGATAAAGTATTGGATATAAACAAGTGCTGGCTGCAAGATGATATATCGAATCAGGTGAGAAACTTTGTGCGTGACTACTGTCATGAGAAAGGATATACTTTCTTTAACTTGAAGTTTAAAGGCGGACTGATGCGTACGCTCATTATCCGTACCTCGACAACAGGCGAACTGATGGTTATAGTTGTCTTTTATGAAGACGTTAAAGAGGCGCAGGAAGATATCTTAAATGCGATAGGAGACCGTTTCCCTCAGATTACATCCCTGTTATATATTCTGAATGAGAAGGCCAATGATACAATAACCGATCAGGAGGTATTGACATGGCGGGGCAATGATTACATATACGAAGAGATGGAGGGTCTTAAATTCAAGATCGGGCCTAAATCTTTTTATCAAACTAATAGCGAACAGGCTTATAACTTGTATAAAGTAGCCCGCGATTTTGCTGGACTGACAGGTGATGAACTGGTATATGACCTTTATACGGGAACAGGCACTATTGCCAACTTCGTGGCGAAGCAAGCCCGTAAAGTGGTAGGTATAGAATATGTGGAAGATGCTATTGAAGATGCAAAAGTTAATTCACTGAACAATAAAATAGATAACACCCTGTTTTATGCAGGCGATATGAAAGATATACTTACACAGGAGTTTATCAACGAACATGGTAAGCCCGATGTAATTATCACAGACCCACCGAGAGCCGGTATGCATGAAGATGTGGTCAATGTGATTCTTTTTGCCGAACCGCAACGTATTGTATATGTAAGTTGTAATCCTGCGACTCAGGCTAGAGATCTTAATCTGCTGGATGAAAAGTATAAAGTGGTAAAAGTTCAGCCTGTGGATATGTTCCCTCATACACATCATGTGGAAAATGTTGTATTATTGGAACGGAAATAAGGTCTCACAACTGTTTATTGTCCGGCAAGTATAACAGCCATAGTTTGTTATTATCTTAAAGATGGGACACTAAATCCTTACTGTTGCTTAACAAATAGGGCTGTTTGTATGTTTAATTCTAAAACATTTTGAAGGTATGATTCTAAAACATTTCACAGATAACGACCTGTATAAATTCTCTGTCATGCTGGCTATCCAGAAATTATATCCTTGGTCTTATGTTAGATATGAGTTTATAAACAGGGGGCATACTCAATTTCCCGAGGGATTTGCGGAAAGACTTAAAGAAGAAGTTGCAGCCATGTCGGCATTGAGAATGACAAGGGAGGAAAAACGATACATCTCGAAACGCTGTTATTTCTTCGATCCGGCTTTTATCGATTTTCTTGAAGGGTATCAGTATGATCCCGAAGAAGTGCATATAACTCAGACCGGAGGTGATCTCGAAATATATATCGAAGGATATTGGTATCGGACAGTTCTGTGGGAAGTACCTCTGATGGCTTTGGTTTCGGAGTTATATTTTATCATGACAGGAGCAGCTCCTGATGATGTGGAATCTCATGCGAAAGAAAAGGCTTTAGGGTTAGCCGAAATAGATGCAGACTATTCGGACTTCGGTACACGCCGCCGTTTTTCATTTGATGTTCACGATAAGGTTGTCGGAACATTGAAGGCTAATTCGGGCGATTATTTCAAAGGTACCAGCAATGTATATCTGGCAATGAAACATAATACTACACCGATAGGAACCATGCCTCACGAATGGTTTATGTATCATGGAGCATTGTTTGGTTACAGAGCTGCCAATATAAAGGCTTTAGAAGCTTGGGTAGATGTGTTTCAGGGCAGTTTGGGTATCACATTGACCGATACATATACAACGGATTCTTTTTTCAAATCATTCAGCCTTAAACAAGCGAAGTTATTTGACGGAGTGCGCTGCGATAGCGGTGACGTTCTCGAATTTACAGATAAGGCAATACAGTTTTATGAAGCCAACAGAATAGATCCGGCATCTAAGACTATTGTGTACAGTGATTCCCTCAATGTGGATGAAGTGAAACGTATCAAAAACTATGTAAATGGTCGCGTTCACGATACCTATGGTATAGGCACTTATTTTACGAATGATGTAGGAGTAAAACCTCTTAATATCGTAATAAAGCTGACTGCAATCAAGTCTAAACCGAAAGAGGAATTTTTGCAAGCTGTAAAACTTTCGGATGTAATGGGTAAGAATACCGGTAACGAAAAGGAGATTGAGATCTGTAAGATGACTTTGGGAATAGAATGAGAAAGAAAATATCGACCTTATTTTTAATTATAACTATGTTTGGGATGGTACACGCGAAACAGAAAGCTTTGATTATCATAGATATTCAGAATGATTATTTTGAAGGAGGGAATATGCCTCTGGTCGGAAGTCATGAGGCTGCGATAAAAGCAAAGGATGTATTAAAGTATTTCAGGGAGAAAAATTTACCGATCGTTCATATTCAGCATATTTCGAATAGGGAAGGGGCTGCTTTTTTTCTGCCCGGAACTAAAGGAGTAGAAATATATGATCTGGTAAGACCTGTAGAGGGTGAACAGATTATAGAGAAACATTTCCCCAATAGCTTTTTACAAACAGAATTGCAAAGTTACTTATCGGAAAAAGGGATTACCGAACTGGTTATCTGCGGTATGATGACAAGCATGTGTGTGGATGCAACAGTACGTGCAGCAAAAGACTTCGGCTATAATTGTACATTAATTGCAGATGCTTGCGCTGCGCCCGATCTAAGTTTTGATGATAAGGTCATCGGAGGATTGGATGTCAATACTGCCATAGTCGGAGCTCTCAGTTATTATTATGCCAGAGCTATCAAGTCCGAAGACTTTATAAAAGAGTAATAGTAATACGAATAATAAGAAGCGGTTTAAGTAAGGTTTCAGTCCTTACTTGAACCGTTTTTCAATTTCAGTATCTTCAATGACTGTAATTATCAGTTTGCCGTCAGGAGTATATTTATGAGAAGATGAGGCAAATAGCTTATCCACAATATTGGATGTCTCGTCTGTTGTCAGCTTATGTCCGTAAGGGATTGCTGCCGCGTATGCCATTGACAATGCCAGTGATTCTTGTATCTCTTCTTTTACGTCACTGCCTGTCTCTATACTCTTCGATACCATATTGTGTACAAGCTCCATCGGATTAATCTTATCCAATTCCGAAGGTACGCCGTTTATCGCATACGAATTATTACCCAGATTGCTGAGGTCGAATCCTACAGCCTCTATATCTTCAAGCAGATAAGGTATCATAGCGGCTTCTGAAGCCGAGAATTCGATTATTTCGGGGAATAGTGAACGCTGTGATATACCCCGCTTAAGTTTAATATTCTGTAAGAATTGGTCAAACAGTATTCTCACATGTGCCCTGCGCTGATCTATCATCATCAGACCCGATTTTACCGAGGTCAGTATATATCTGTTTTTATACTGATAATGTATCGTTGTATTGTCATCAGAAACTTGCTCTTCGAATAAAGTTCCCGCTGAAAAGCCGGATGGAGATTCTATGACTTGCTCTTCCTGATAGTCGGGTGTCGTGTCCTTCTCGAATCCCTTATAGAGGGTATCCCAATCGAAACTCGGACGATTGTATGATGATCCTCGGGATACACTGCCTGATGGCGACTTGAAGGGGTTATATGATGGGTCGATATTTATCTGAGGGCGTGCGGCCTGTACCGAATTGTCGTGAATGGGTATATCTATAGCACCATCAGTGTCAAAGTCGATGGTCGGTACTTCGTTGAACTTACCCAAAGCTTCTTTGGCTGTGGCTGCCAGTATCTGCCAGATGGGCTGCTCATTTTCGAACTTGATCTCGGTTTTGGTCGGATGGATATTTACATCTATAGTATCAGGATTTACATCCAGATATATAAAGAAATTAGGACTCTCTCCGGTTGGGATTAACGGCTCATACGCTGATGTAATTGCCTTCGCAAAGTATGGATGCCGCATGTACCTTCCGTTTACGAAGAAGTATTGCAGTGCCCTTGTTTTACGGGCTGATTCGGGCTTACCTATAAATCCCGATATTTTAGCTATCGTGGTTTCTATTTCAATGGCTATAAGTTGCTGGTTGAAGCTTTTGCCGACAACACTGATTATTCGTTGTTTAAGATTGGATGCGGGGTAACGTAAAACCTCTATCTCGTTGTCGATAAACGAAAACTCGATATCAGGATTTACCATTGCTATCCGTTCCAGTTCGGTCAGTATATTTTTGCGTTCGGTCTCATTCGATTTCAAAAACTTACGGCGTGCGGGAACATTGAAGAAGATATTTTTGATGGAAAAATTACTACCCGTTACACAAGCTGTTTCTTCCTGCTTTTCTACAACAGAGCCTGAAATAACCAAATGAGTTCCGATCTCATCTTCAGCTCTTTTGGTTTTTAAGTCGACCTGAGCTACAGAGGCTATAGAAGGTAATGCTTCTCCCCTGAAACCCATTGTACGAAGTGCGAATAAATCTTCGGCCGTACGTATTTTAGACGTGGCATGACGTTCGAATGCCAAACGTGCATCAGTAGGAGACATGCCCTTACCGTTGTCAATAACTTGTATGAGAGTACGCCCTGCGTCTTTGATAATAAGCTGTATGCTGGTCGCTCCTGCGTCGATGGCATTTTCGAGAAGTTCTTTAACAACAGATGCCGGACGCTGAACGACTTCTCCTGCTGCTATCTGGTTTGCTATCGAATCGGGCAGAAGGTGTATAATATCATTCATTGTTGCTGTTGTTTATATAAGTCGCAGCACCATTTTAATGTCATACTTTTCAGACACAATAAAAGCGGCTGTTTACTTTATAAGTTAATAAGAAGGCTTATCTTAAAATTTATTGAGAGACCGGAGGTGGGGTTGTCGTGGTCGTAGTACGGTTGGATCGCCGTTTGCTTGAATCCCATCCGGCTTTTCGCTGTACTTTACGGAAGACATCATCCCTGTTCAACGGTCTTATATAGTCATACCATTGAAAATCGGTAAGTTTACCTAACTCGGGTTTCAGATCGGCTAGGGGAGTCATTTTTCCTGTAGCCTTCGGCCAGAGTTTTATCTTTTGTATCTTCTTATCTTCAAAATCCATAGATAGAAAACTGCTCTCAGTCTGATTCATGCCCATCATCGACTTGTCCTTTTCTTCGGGATAGAAGATCGATTCGGCATTACCCGACACCAATATATGCTTTATACTCTTATTCTCGAAATAAGCCTTCAGGTCACGCCCTTTAACCTGATTGTAGTGGATAGAGTCTTTATCTTCTATCGCAAAAGCATTAGGCCATATATGAGTCCAATCTATTGTACTGTCGTTGAAGAATACTTGTATAGTATCACCTAATATCTGGTGGTTTTCATTCCATAAAATAGGGTTCTGATACATGTACAAGGTCGAATCTTTCGTGTTGAATTGAAGAGAATCGCATACACCTTGTAAGTCACTTCTGTAAAAACGAGCTCCTTTGTAAGCTTTCATTTCCCTGTATATCGAATCTGTTATCAGTTCAAGAGAATCTGCATGAAGGAACAAGCTGTCGGCTTGCGAATATTCGATCGCAAGTGCCGAATCTGTTGCCATTGCATAATTGGTTCTCTCGTTATAAAGTCCGTAATGACCGGTGAGAATAACCTTTTTGGTAGTATCCTGCAAATGCATATTGCCGAATACCTCACCGTATCCTTCTTTTTTATGATAAAATATTGAATCTCCGGTAAGAGTCCGGTCTCCTTCTTTATTGATAATGCGTGATTGATCGAGTAACAACGACTGCTCGGTACTGGTATTATACCATCCTTTGGTTGAATAGATCGTTGCACTGTCCGATTCGATACGTGTTGGACCTACTATTGTCGATATTTTGCTTTGGGTGTCATATAGTAGGGTGTCAGTGTACATCACAAACTTAGGATTTGTCAGACGGGCACTGTCTCTGAATAGTGCCATGTGTTTACCGGGTTCGTATTGTCCCCAGTAGGAAGTGAGTTCATTGAGTGAATCAACAAGCATTCCTCCGTCGAAATAATAGCCGATATTGCCTACACGATCATAATCTAAACTATCCGTGAAGAGGGTTACATCCTTATTTACCAGACGAACATTCTTCCGTACTTTAAGCAGTTTAATATCCCCTTCGTATTCGAGGTAGCTCCCGTATAGGAAAAGTGTATCGCCTTGTACAACCTGTACTGTTCCGAATGCTTCGAAACGGTTTGCGGCTTCGTCCAGATATGCACTATCACAATACATGACAATACCGTCGTGATATAAGATAACACTATCTTTGAGTATTTGCGGCTCGAAACCTATCCTGCGGTCAAGAAACAGAGCTTTCCTTATCTCTATCACCTTTTTCCCTCCTTTGGCAGGGTGAGCCTTTGGTGCTTGTGTTGTCATCGGAGGTTTTTGCTGCGTTTTTTGCTGAACCCAGGCTTGTGCTGAACCATATATAACAAGCAGGCACAAAATAGCTGCTATATGCATTTTGCGCCTGTTGTTTATAAATTGTTTTATGTACTTATTCATTGTAAAGGCCTCAGACCGTAGTGTAATTATCTATATACAAATATAGCTGAAATACTCCGTTCGGACAGAAAAATATCCATTAAAAGTAATCTCTCTATAAGATCGAGAATATCTTACTTGTTGTTTTTGATCCATCCGGAATGTTGGAAATCACAGTTTTTCCAATCATCGTCAATCCTCACATAAGTAGTCTTGATTTTGTCCTGTACCCATTTTTTCAAAACCTCTTCTCTCTTTTTTCCTTCGACTATGGATTTCATTACCTGATAGTCGTCAGATAAATTGGCCTTATGAGAATTTACACGTTGACGAACTTTTACAATTGCAACAGTTTGCTTACCGTTGCTTCCGATCATAGTGAATGGTTTTGACAGTTCTCCTACCTGAAGTTTATCTACAGATTTCGCTACCTCCTGAGGCAGGTCTTCCATTCTGAAACGTGATGTTCCCGAATAATTACTGTATTCGTTTTTGTTGACCATCAACCCTTTGTTGTTGCGGGTGTCTTTATCTGCGGAAATGTATGATGCAGCTTCTTCAAATGTAAATTTCTTAGCATTTAAATCTATAACCAAAGAATCCATTCTTGCAGAAGTTTTCGCTAATTCTTCGGCAGGTATAGTTGGCTTAAGAAGAATATGACGGACATTGACGCGGTCTCCTCTTTTTTCTATGAGTTGTATTATGTGATATCCATACTCAGATTCAATAACATTTGAAACTTTGCTGGGGTCGTTCAATGAGAATGCCGCATTGGCAAATTCGGGTACAAGCTGTGCTCTACCCATAAAACCTAGTTCACCTCCTCTTTTAGCCGATTCTGTATCTTCTGAATATAGTAGAGCCAGAGTCGAGAAGTCTGTTTCTTTGCGGTTTACACGATCGGTAAAGTCTCTCAGTTTATTTTTTACAGCGTCGATTTCCGCCTGTGGAACTTTCGGATTCATTGTGATGATCTCAACTTCGACTGTTGTCGGGATGAACGGTAAACTATCCTGAGGAAGGTCTGTATAATAGTTACGTATTTCGGAAGGTGTAAGCTTTATATGTCCTACAATGTTCTGCTGAACTTTGTTTACTATTTCATTATCACGAACCTGTTCTCTCCACTCTTCACGCAGTTGCGAAATGGTTTTACCTAAATATTCTTCCAGTTTTTCTTGAGAACCAAGAGATGCTATTGCATTGCTGATACGTCTGTCCACAGTACGGCTGACAGTAGAGTTTTCGACATCGATACTATCAACTTTTGCTTGGTGGAGGAATAATTTTTGTACAGCTAATTGTTCGGGTATCAAACAATAAGGATCTCCGTCGAAATGTTCTTTTTCTAATTGCATTTGCAGTCTTACGGCTTCTACATCCGATTTGAGTATAGCTTCGTCTCCGACTACCCACACTATCTGGTCGATAACATTGTCTTGCGCGTTTGCACTAAATAGTATCGTGCAGAACAAACTGATGAAAAATACGGTTTTCTTAAGAACGGTCATTATGTATTTTATTAAGTAAAAGCTAGTAAGGTCTCAGACCTTTTTATTCTATGTCATGAGACATTTCTCGCGATTTGGCAAAGTAACAAAAAAGTCAAAAAACCAAAAGTGGCGTAAATATAGTAATAATCGAAAGAATTTATATTTTGAATATATTAAAAGAAGTTATTAATATTTCATACTTCTTTAAGGTATAAGGCCTTTTTGATATTTTAGAAGCACATCGGAAAAAGAAAATCGTTATTTTTTCTTCTGGGCTGTATTTTCTTCTTTGTAATATTTTATTTGTTTTTTGTTCTCTGCCGACTGTAAAAGATCTGCTTCAAATGTTTTTAAAAAGGTCTCCCTGTTTTTGTTAATTAGAATATCAGTGATCTCCGATTTTGAGTATTCGTAAGGGGCCTTAGAGCCGGCGAGGGCATATTCTTCGATATGCAGAAAATATACATACAGAGAATCTTGTGTTTCGTAATTCTTATTATTTTTGACAAATTGGCTTTGGTCGCTGATAGATACCGGTATGTTGGAGGCTATGTCGTCGAAGTTGACCCATTTATCATAAAAATAATCATAAATAACGGCATTTTGCAATGAGGCTTTTTCTATTTTTTCTTTTGCAGCATCTGTATTCGACTGATACCATTGTCTGAAATTTTTAACTTCGGACGAAGACTGCGGTATTTTAAGAAATAAGCCTTTGACTAAACATGATTGCAGTTCGAAACTTTCGGGATGTTTGTCATAATAGTCTTTCATCTCGGTTTCGGTTATCTTTTTCGACAATTCTTCTTTCAGCAGCTGCTCCAGATAAGTGAATGTGGTTAATGACTGTCGGTAATTTTCAACCATTTCGTCAATACTTTGCTGATCAGTAACGTTTTGTTTTGCTTTTTCATAAATGAGTTCGTCTTTTATCCACATTTTTATGTATGCGTCCGCAGCCTGAGTACTGTCTGCCGCACTCAATCCCGATGGTATTGCATTATTCAGATCGGCAAGATACAAGGTCTTTCCATTGACAGAAACTATCGGCGAATCGTCTTTATTCGGCGCTGCACTTTCTTTGTCGGAACAACTCATCAAGATTGAGATTGAAGCGAAATATATGACGGCCTTTTTTAGGGAGCCAGAGATTGATTGAGTCATTGCTGATATTTTTGAGTCAGGCGTTTCAAGGCCTCGTTATTTACTACTACTTTATGTTTTTTGATAATATATTCTGTCCATTGTTTTTCCAATGCGTCCTGATAATCCTGAATCACAAGCCCTTTTACATCTTCGAATGTCTGGGGTTGATCCAACATTTTTCCGTGTATGAAGAAGAACGGATAGCCAACTACTTCTTTCTTTATCTCGGTCTTATAAAGAGTATTATCTACAAAATCATTTTCGCCTTTAGCCCAAATACCCTTTTCGATATATAAAGGTTTGATGGAATCGTTGCTGAAACTCTTGGTGAGTATCTGTATAAAGTTATCCTGAGAACCGTATTCATTTTGTATAGCTAACGCCTTGTCAAAAGCAGCACGGTCTTTTAGGTATATAACATATCCTTTGTATTTCGGTTCTGTCCATGTGTACTTATTTCTGTTTCGGTCGAAAGTTTTGGTCAAGCCTTCGGTGTCTATAGATGCCTTAGTCCATATCTCTTTATCCATAACGGTAAACAGTAATATACCGTCATAATACTCCTGCAAAAGATGTTTTAACTCGGGTGTATCATCTATGATTCTTTTTTCATTTACTTCTGTTAATTTGTTTAGGACAAATCCATCCAGTTTTTCATAAACTATATCGGTAGATAATGTCGACTTTGCAGATAAATTATTGAAAATATAATCAACGAAATCCGAAACGTTATGCTCTGTATTTCTGATTGTTACTAGTTTTTTGTTATATAAATCAGGTAAATTTTTGAAGAACAAACTATCCGAAGCATGATGTGTATCGGCTATGTCAAGTATGCTTCTCAACACCTTGCTGTTGATGGCATATGGATATTTTTGTGATAATCTTTTTAATTTCAGAGATTCTATGTCTCCATTACGATTGTGTTTCTCCATTTCGCTAATCAGATCGGGTTTGATCTCAGGCCAAGGATCGAGATGTACTTTTCCTATCAGCTTAAATATATGAAAACCGTAATCGAATTCGATCGGACGGGTATAGTCTTTAAGTTTTTTCAGGCTGTAAAATATCGAGTCGAATTGGGGTATAAGATTACTTCTTGTGCTAAACCATCCTAAATCGCCTCCTTTCGGAGCGGTTGCCCTGTCTGCCGAGATTGCCTGACAAATCCCTTCGAATGGTTGATTGTCATCCAAATCGGTTATAACCCTCTGCGAAAGGCTTCTTACGCTGTCTTTTTCGGCTTGTGTGGCATTCTCGGGATATAGGAACAAGATGTGGGCTATGCGTACTTCGCCTCTGTCGGGTCTTTTGCGATATGTTTTTACCAGATAATAGCCGGTATTAGTTCTTATTGGTTCGGATAAACTGCCTGTGGGTGTATTGTAAATGGCGTCTTCCAATATTTGGGGAGAAGTAAGCGCAGTTGCCCAGACTATATCTTTTTCAGCAGGAGATTCTGGAGCCGGATACAGGCGGGCTGTTTTTCGGTATTCACTATCGGGTGCATTGATGATTGATGCTCTTATTTCTTTAATTTTATTATATGCCGCCAAAGTATCTTTTGGGAACAATTTGTCTGAAGTAAACGGAATATAGATTTTACTTACTTCAACATTATATTGCAGGCGGTCGTATACCAGCTTAGCTGCAGTTTCTGCGGATGCGGTATCGTTGATATATTTATTTTTGGTTGATTCTGCATATTTGTTATACTCCGAAACAAATACAGGATCTTTGTCGAGACCTGACGCTTCGGCTTCGGCGACCTTGATTTTAAGGAGGCTAAACGATTTTAGAAAATCGGGTATCGTTACCGGAGGTTGTATGTTGTTTTTTCGGTCTTTGAGGTAAGCGTATTCAAAGTCTTCAACAGAGACTGTTTTTTTGTCTATTTTGAATAGATAGTCGTCAGTCTTCTGAGCAAATACCCCGACTGTCATAAATAGGAAAAGAAAAAGACCTGAGATTTTCAGTTTATTCATGATTAAGTGTGATAATTTGATAAGCCAATTTAAGGTCTCAGACCTATTTGCCTCATCTTCGCTTCGGCAATTGTTAATTATTGGCTTAATAAGTGTAAATACGATAGATAGTCATCGCTTTTGGATGTGTCATTGAATACTATCTGTTACTTATTGTATTGCAAATATATGAAGTTTTTCCGAAACTGGAGTCTGACAGGCCGAAACCGAATTCTGTATGGACTGAGGGTGTATTGCATACTTTTGATAATGGACACACAAGTATATAAAGTATGGAATAACAGCTAAAAGAAAATATCTTTTTTGTTCAGGGGTACAGATCCTTTTATTCGTTTTTTATCTATAGGGAAAGTGACCTTTGGGAGCAGGCTCTCTTGTTAAAAAAGGTTCTTTGAATAGCCGGAGAAATCTGAGAAAAGGGAAAAGTTGGCACCTCAGAAAGTACATTCTTGTTGTAACCTTTGTTACCTTTTCGGAAAAGAACCACGAACCCCTAAAGGGGATTTTCGGGTGGTGGCTAAATCCCTTTTAAGAGACAGAGGGGCAAAAAGCATCATCCGAAAAGTGAGTGTAAAGTGTGTTACTTTTGTAACCTTTTTGATGTTGCTTGAAATTGTTAATTGATGACTGATTTTTCTAATTACCTTTGTCCGTATGAATAAAGCTATTTTACGACTGGCGATTCCCAATATAATATCTAATATAACCGTACCCTTGCTTAGTATGGTAGATATGTCTATTGTCGGGCATCTCGATAAAGAAATATTTATAAGTGCCATTGCTATTGCCGTCATCATATTTAACTTTATGTATTGGAGTTTTTCCTTTCTGCGTATGGGAACGAGCGGTTTTACTGCTCAGGCTTACGGTGCTGGTAACAGTACGGAAACGGGTGTCATTTTATTGCGTTCTTTATTGATTGCTTTTTCTGCGGGAGTGCTGATCGTAGTGTTGCAATATCCTATTTTCGAAATATTCTTTAGAGTGGTTAATGCCGAACAGGAGCTTAAAATTTATGCAGCCGATTATTTCTATATATATGTTTGGGCTGCTCCGGCCGTACTTGGTATGTACGCTTTTGCGGGGTGGTATGTAGGAATGCAGGATGCCCGTACGCCGATGGTGATTGCTATTGCTGTAAATGTTATCAATATATCACTGAGCCTTTTGTTTGTTTATGTATTCAATATGCAGCTCAGGGGTGTTGCTCTGGGATCGGCTTTGGCTCAGTTATCGGGGTTTTTATTGTCTTTCGCTATCTGGTTCTTTAAGTATAAGAATATCAGGTTGACATTGGATTACAAGCGGCTGAAAGACTGGTCTTCTTATCTTCCCTTTTTTCGGGTTAATGCCGATATATTCATCAGGACACTATTACTTATAGCGGTTACTACGTTTTTTACATCTATATCAGCAAGAATGGGTGCTATCGTTTTAGCTGCAAACGCATTATTGATGCAGTTATTTACATTGTTCTCTTATATAATGGATGGATTTGCTTATGCAGCAGAAGCCCTAACAGGTCGTTTTGTCGGAGCGAAGCAATATTTGCAGCTTAATAGAATGATTCGGAATGTCTTTCTTTGGGGATTGTGTTTCGTTGCGTTGTTTACACTCGGATATGGACTGTTCACAGAGTCTATTTTAGGTATTCTCACCGATAAATCGGAAGTTATTGCTGTTTGTGAAGAATACCGTATGTGGATACTGATTGTGCCGATAGCAGGTTTTTCTGCTTTTCTTTGGGACGGGATATTTATCGGAGCGACTGCGTCACGTCAAATGAGGAATTCGATGTTCGTGGCAGCCGGATGTTTCTTTGTTATTTATTATTCTTTACAATCCCATTTGGGGAATAATGCTCTTTGGCTGGCCTTTATCGTATATCTGTCTATGCGTGGAGTGATGCAGGCGATACTGTATCGAACCAAGATAAAACAGACTCTTATCTGAAATCGACAGGGTCTATCTTTTTCATCAAGCTGAGTATCTTGTATTTTCTCTTTTGGACATATGCCGAAGGTTTCGCCGAGTTAAATCTCTTTGGGTTGGGTAATGTGGCGGCAATAAGGGCGCACTGTTCCGCTGTAAGTTTGCTTGCCGGTTTGTTGAAGTGTTTTTGGGCTACAGCTTCTGCTCCATAAATATTTTCGCCCATCTCTATTGAATTGAGATAGACCTCCATGATGCGCTCTTTGCCCCAGATCAGCTCAATTAATACAGTGTAATAGGCTTCTAATCCTTTTCGGATAAAAGATCTGCCTTGCCACAAGAATACATTCTTTGCAGTTTGCTGACTTATGGTGCTGGCTCCACGCAATCGTTTGCCTTTTTTGTCGGCATCTTCCTGAGCCTTTGCTATTTGCTTGAAATCGAATCCGGAGTGATCAATGAACAGGTTGTCTTCTGAAGCTACAACCGCTTGAGGGAGGTGTTTGGATATCTTTTCGATAGGAACCCATTTGTGTTCGCATTCCACGCTTCCTTTATCGAACAGTTGGCTTAGGTTGTTCGATATCATCAGAGGAGTATAATAAACAGGGATAAATTTTAGGATAAGAACTTGTACTATGCTGAATACGAATAGACATATAACAATGTTCCGTATCCATTTTAAAGCCTTTTTCATTTGTATAACCTATTGGAGATCTTTTTTTTCTTAAAAAAATGCATCATACTTCAGATCCTATTGTACAGATCTCAAATATGATGCAAAAGTAATAATTTATACGTTGATTCGATTAAAAAACGATTTGCATTTGTGCATATACAGTATTACTGTCTTCTGCACCCCATTTTTTAGAATAGTTCGAATGGATGTAGTTTAATTGGAATCTGCATTGAGGGAAGAAATAGTAGTTTAACCCCAAGGTATAATCCATCACTTCACTGTTGATAGCTTTGTTGTTATTGTAATAATCGACTTTAGCTACAGCATTGAATTTTTTAGGAGCAAAATAGTATAGCAGCGAGCCGTACACTCCTTCACGGTCTATACCTCCGTCATTTCCTTTGAACCATTCGGCACGGGCTGTCAATCGGTCTGTTTGGTAGTCTGAACTGATACCCCAGCGGTTTCTTACATGGTCGGCAGTTGTAATTCCACCATCGTTTGAATATGTGGCCTGTCCGAAATAAGCTCCGGCTCCTACTCTGAAGCCTTTTATGGGCTGTAATAGCAGAGTTCCGGCAAAGTCCTTAGTATTATTTTGTTCGCGGGTAGTGATCCCCGATCCCTGAAATACACCGAGTGAATATTGGATCAGATCGTGATTACCCATTGGTGCTAATGATCCGGATGCCTGAATACCGATGTCACGACCGCCATTGTTTCTGTTGTTCTGTTTTTTCATCACATCATCGCCCATGCTTACTAAACTGGAGATTGTTCGGGAATACATTACGGTTTCCAGATTAGTGAGGCTGATTTGATTTTCTAAAGAGAAAGGTACTTTAAACTGTCCGGCTCTGATGTTGAATTGTTTTGTAGGTGTCCAATCCAAATATAATTCATGTAAAAGCGGATCGACTAGTTCAGCCATAATAAAGTAGCTTATGCTGTTGGTAAGTTTTCCGTTCATATGAAGAAACGCTACACGGGGTTCAAAATCGTGTTTTACATTCGATACATCGCTGTATTTGTACATCAATAAGCCATAGCCGCCAAATTTCATATACGGTGTATTGAATGCATCTCTGACCTTGTCTACTTTCTGAGACAAGGATACAGGTTGAGATTGTTTGTTGTTTTCTTTGGCTATTTCATCAGCTTCCTGCTGAGTAAGGACTTGTTTGTCGACAAGCTTCTTAAGTAAGGCGTTGTCGTCATTCTTTTGTCCGAATACACACATTGCAGACAAAAGTAGGGCTCCTGATAGTAGTAATTTTTTCATGGTCTGAGTTTTTACGTCAAAAATAAAGAATTTTTTTAAGTAAGAATAAGCGGTTGTCTTCGATTTCTTTGAGTGTTATTTTAAGTGTTATTCAGATGTTGATCATTTAAAGCAGCACCGTTTATCCTAATATCATAGGTTTCTAAATTAGTGAAAAAATGCGAAAATATATAAATATATATATAAAATCTATCTGTTTGTAAATCTGTTATTTGTTTAGCTGAGGTCTTATAAGCCTTACCTGTTGAAAAAAGTCAGGAGTGAATGATATAGAAAACAAGTTCGAGATATACAAATTGTGCAGGAATCGAGAATATGACGCTGTCTATTCTGTCTAGAATACCTCCGTGCCCGGGAAGAAGGTCTCCTGAGTCCTTTACATCAAGGGTTCGTTTCATCAGAGATTCGATAAGGTCTCCTAAAGTTCCGGCAGAGATCATTATGACAGCAAATCCAATCCATGCCCATAATGGGAGCTCAGTATAGAATTGAGCATAAATAATGGCTGCGACTATTGAGAATAATGCTCCTCCGATGAACCCCTCCCATGATTTTTTAGGAGAGACACGTTCAAATAACCTATGTTTGCCGAAAAGAGAACCTGTGAGATAGGCAAACGAATCATTAACCCAAATGAATATGAATAGAGCTAACAACAGCGCATGGTGATAAGAGCCTGTCAATCCTTTGTATCCGAAAGCCAGAAAGTTCAGCAGCGATAAGGGGATGGCGATATACATTTGTCCTAATACTGCATACGCAAGTGATAAAATAGGATTTGGGTGTTTGGCATATAATTCAGACACAAAAAGTATCAGAAGATAGATAGCATATGGCACTAAAAGTATAAGTGAATGGCTCGTAGATGAAAAGAAGAAGTATGCACTGATAAACAGGCATAACCCTCCTATTGTATTTAGTATTTTATTTAGTGGTGTTTTACCGGCTTTGCTGAGCAGTCCGTAAAATTCATAGAGAGCCAAAGACGTAATGATTGAAAATACAATCAGGAAAGTATATTGGTTGAAGAGGATACCGCCCATTAGTAAGCAAATGAATATTACTCCGGTAAAAATGCGCGTTCCTAGATTCTTTAGATTTAGCACCTGTTTTATGATTTTAGCAGAAAAGCACCTGCTTAATTTTAGAATACTGCAAATATAATGAAAAAGGTATAGTTTATGAACTATACCTTTTCAGTTAATTTTATTCTGATTGATCTTCTGAAGCCAAGAGGGGGGAGCCCGGCTGTGATACATCCGGTTCCGATATCTGATTCTCAGACTCTTTAGGTTTATCCGCCTGTTTGGGAGGTTCCTGTTGGTGCTCGGCTTCTTTCAGTATTTCTTCCGAACGAGAAATCCATTGACGCTGACCGAATATCTCTTTGAGGTTATCGGAGAATATGACTTCTTTTTCGAGAAGAAGATCTGCCAACTTATTATGTCCTTCGGCATGTTCGCGTAATAGGCTTTTGGCTCTTTCGTATTGAGTATTGATCATTTCCTGAACTTCTTTGTCTATGATCAACGCAGTCTCTTCGCTATAGGGTTTTGTAAATCCATATCCCTGGCCTGTAGAATCATAAAAACATACGTTTGGAATATTCGGACTCATACCCATGTACGAGATCATTGCATAGGCTTGTTTGGTGACACGCTCAAGGTCATTCATTGCACCGGACGATATTTGACCTATAAATACTTCTTCTGCAGCACGTCCTCCCAATAAGGCACAAAGCTCATCAAGCATTTGTTCCTTGGTTGTGATCTGTCTTTCTTCGGGCAGATACCAGGCTGCACCCAATGCTTTACCACGTGGCACGATTGTAACCTTAACCAACGGATCGGCATGTTCAAGAAACCAGCTTAGAGTAGCGTGCCCAGCTTCGTGTATCGCTATTGTTTTACGTTCGTTGAGGGTTGTTACTTTACTTTTCTTTTCAAGTCCCCCTACAATGCGGTCAATCGCACTTGTGAAATCACTCTCGGTAACAACTTTCTTATGATTACGAGCTGCAATCAAAGCCGCTTCATTACATACATTCGCAATGTCTGCTCCTGAAAATCCGGGAGTCTGGCGGGCTAAAAACTCGATATCAGCACTGTCGTCTATTTTGATCGGACGTAAGTGTACTTTGAATATTTGTTTACGGTCGTTTAGGTCCGGCAGGTCAACATAGATCTGACGGTCGAAACGTCCAGCACGAAGTAAGGCTTTATCCAGAATATCGGCACGGTTTGTAGCTGCAAGAACTATTACACCGCTGTTAGTTCCGAAACCATCCATTTCTGTCAAAAGCTGATTCAGTGTATTCTCGCGCTCGTCATTCGATCCCATATTCGGATTCTTACCACGGGCACGTCCTATCGCATCTATTTCGTCAATGAAAATGATACAAGGCGCTTTTTCTTTCGCTTGTTTAAATAAGTCTCTTACACGTGATGCTCCAACTCCCACAAACATTTCTACGAAGTCAGATCCAGACATAGAAAAGAATGGTACATCAGCTTCGCCTGCAACGGCTTTTGCCAACAAGGTTTTACCTGTTCCCGGAGGGCCAACAAGCAATGCTCCTTTGGGTATTTTAGCCCCGATTTCGGTATAACGTGACGCATTGCGCAGAAACTCTACCATTTCTTCGAGTTCTTCTTTTGCTTCGGCTAATCCGGCTACATCTTTAAATGTAATTTTAGCATCCGATCCTTTGTCGTATAACTGTGCTTTGGATTTTCCTACGCTGAATACACCGCCTCCGCCTCCGGAACCACCTCCCGACATACGGCGCATAATGTATATCCAGATACCGATAAGAACGATAAAAGGAAGAAAGCCTACGAGCAAATCAGTAAAATCCGATCCGGTTTCGTAACTTACATCTATCTTGTATTTATTAGTAGCGATAACTTTATCGTAAAAATCCGAAAATTTATCAGCCGATGGTATGCTTACTATGATAGAAGGATCACTGCCAACCTTTGATGGTTCCTGGTTGAACACACGTTGTACCGAATCTTTCCGTATATACGCCTGCAAGGAATTCTTCTTATTGTAAACCACAATACGCTCAACACAATTCTCTTCGGTGTATTTTTGGAAGTCAGACCAGCCGACTTCTTTTACCATTGCGTTTTGCGAAAAGAAGTATATTCCGATAATAGAAGCTAGAAGAATGATATATATCCAATAGCTCGAAACAGGTATTTTAGGACCTTTACCTTTTGATAAAGGATTTTTATTGTTTCTATTTTCCATATAATGAAGGTCGCAGACCTTTTTTGTTATCTATTTCCAATTCAAAATAAGGCCTCAGACCTTTTTGTTGATTTTGCAAGCATAACAGCAACAGTTGGTTATCGCTTGAATGCATTATTAAATACTTTCTGTCACTTAATATGATACTTCTGAAAAGTAACAGAAATTAAAATCCCTGAACTTTAATTCTGTTTATTCATAACATTTTAATGTTTTGATTGTTCAGCCCTGAACTAATCCATATCAGGAATCTGCTCCAATTTAGCATCCGCCCATAGGTGTTCCAGATCATAGAATTCACGAAGTTCAGGTATAAAGATATGAACAATTACTGTGCCATAGTCTATACCAACCCATCTGGCTTCACGCATTCCATCCATTGTGATAGGTCTTTCGTTCGATTTTTTCTTGAGACTGTCAACTACCTCATCTGCAATGGCAGAGACTTGTATTGGGGTATTACCTTCGCAAATAACAAAATATTTGCAGATAGCACCGGGCAGTTCGGACAAATCGACAGTTACAATATTTTTTGCTTTTCGATCTTGACATGCAGCCACAATATGATTCACCAGGTTTTTTTCTTCGTTCATTATTTCTTTTGATCTATTTTATATAAATATATTTTATGGTCGCAGAGTTATCCATGTCTCAGTTTATAGATAAAACATGTTGATCTGCGATTTTTGTCTGTTGATTTTTAACATTCAACTTTCAACCGTTTTTTATTTATTCAAAACTTACTGTTGTTCAATTGTCTTAACAACTATTGCTCTGAGACTTTTCCGATTTGCAAAGATAACGGTTTTTTTATTTTAGAAGACGCAAAACAGTTATATGAGATTTTATTGTCTGATCTTTTTTCAGAAGTTTTAGATGTTTCTTAAGGTATATCTAAAAAAAGACTAACGCATAAAAAGGTGACAAAAGTAACAAGTGAAATGTATTTTTCGGTTTATTGCTTTTTTCAACCATTATCTTTTTTACTTCTAGATCGGCTGCACGTTTTTTAGGTTATTTCAAAAAAGGTAACAAAGGTAACAGCAAAATCAGTTATCCGTTATCAGTCTTTATTTTCTAATTATCGAATTTTCATGTCGGGACACTGTTTTTCTTATAGATAAAAAATATAAGTGAAGACAACCAATGATTCTATTTTAACGGTTTTAAACCCAAAGACGCTGCTTTTTTTAATAAATACTGATAGGCCGGCTCGTATTCGTTGGGTATGATTCCGTCTAAGATAGCATCTTTTATAGATGATTTGAGACGTCCTACCTCAGCGCACGGAGACAGACCGAATATTTCCATGATTTCTTCACCACCGATAGGCGGTTGAAAATTCCGGACGTGGTCTTTTTCTTCAATATCCTTCATCTTTTGACGGACAATCTGAAAGTTTTTGAGAAAACGGCGTACTTTATCCTGATTTTTGGAGGTTATATCAGCCTCGCAGAGAATCATCAGGTCTTCAATATCGTCTCCGGCTTCGAATAATAATCTTCTTACCGCCGAATCGGTTACCTCTTCTTCGACAAGAGTCACCGGACGCATATGCAGACCGACTAGTTTCTGTACATATTTCATTTTTTCGTTCAAAGGGAGTTTCATCCTGCGGAAAATACCCGGAATCATTTTTTCTCCGATAAAATTGTGATTGTGGAATGTCCATCCAAGGCGTGGATCCCAGCGTTTGGTAGCAGGTTTGGCAATATCGTGTAATATAGCAGCCCAACGCAACCACAGATTTTCGGTTTTGCGTGAGATATTATCAAGAACAGTCAATGTATGATAAAAATTATCTTTATGCCCCACACCGTCTTTTGTCTCAGCACCTTTCAGCGCAACTAATTCAGGGAAGATAATTTCAAGTAATCCTGTCTGATCCAGAAGCAGAAAACCCACAGAAGGCTTAGGAGATAAGACTATTTTGTTGAGTTCATCGATAATCCGTTCTTTGGATACTATCTCTATTCGTTCTTTATTGCGGGCAATAGCATCAAATGTCGTATGTTCTATATCGAAACCTAATTGGCTCGAAAAGCGTATACCCCGCATCATACGAAGCGGGTCGTCACTGAATGTTATGTCGGGATCGAGTGGGGTGCGTATGATGCAACGTTCAAGGTCTTCCAATCCGCCAAACGGATCGAGAAGTTCTCCGAATCTCTGTTTGTTGAGGCATACAGCCAATGCATTTATGGTGAAGTCTCTCCTGTTCTGGTCATCTTCGAGAGTTCCATCTTCAACAAAGGGTTTGCGCGAGCCTCTTTCGTAGGACTCACGGCGAGCCCCTACAAACTCTACTTCTATATTCTTATATTTTATCTGAGCTGTTCCGAAATTATGGAATACCGATAGTTTTGTGCCTTTACCTAGTTTATCCGCAACAGCTTTCGCCAGATCAATGCCTTTGCCTACGGTTACCACATCTATATCTTTTGATGGGCGGTACAGGAATATGTCACGCACGTATCCGCCTATCGCATAGCACTCGAGATTCATGCTGTCGGCAGTTTCACTGATTATATCGAATATTTTTCCGGAGAAGTACCGTTCTATTTTTTCTTGGTCTAAATACATCTTAAGTTTCTTATCTACAAAAAGCAGCAAGGCTTTAAATTTCTCGCAAAAATACAACAATCCGACTTATAAGCTGTAAAATAATGCTATTTTTGTAAAAACAGAATTCTGGGATTATGAAGAAATATATATGTATACTAGCCTCTGTGAGCGGGTTGCTGATGTTTAACTCGTGTCAGGAAAAGACAAATGAAGAAGCTGTTAAATATCTGGCTGAAACGAAATCATTGTACGAAAAAGGTGCTTATCAGGAAGCGTTGGGCAGAATTGACAGTATTCAGGCTTTATTTCCGAAAGCTTTCCCCGAAATAAAAGAAGCATTGACACTTAAACAGGATGTGAGAAAAGCATTCGATACAAAGCAGATTACCGATTGCGACTCATTAATGGCTGTGTACCAACCAAAAATTGATTCGGTTAAAAAGCTTTTTGTATATCAGAAAGACAAGGAGGATACTAAAGGTGTTTTTATCCCTAAAGCAGTATCTTCTCCATTGTTAACTTCAACTATGCTGCGTGCAGGAGTTCAGGAAGAAGGCCCTATGTATATAGAAAGTGTTTATATCGGAGGGCAATATCATAATACTATTCAGGTAAAAGCGAAAGATGGTTCTGTTGCAGAGACAAAACCGATTGATGATGAAGGCCTCAACTTCCGTTTCAGCCATATGGGGAGACAATATGAAGTTATAAAAGCGGCTCAGTTTCACGATAACGGGCTGGCCGGATTCATTGTTGCCAATGCCTCACAGCCTATGACTGTAACACTGAAAGGAAAAAATACAACTTCGTTTGGTTTATCGAATATCCACAAAAAGGCAATAACGGACTCATATACTTTATCTAAACTTCTGCTGACTCAGGACAGCCTGATGGGTGCTAAAGATAAAGCAACATTGCGGATCAAATATGTTGATGAGCAGAAACAAAAAGCCGAAGCTCTTAAAATTGAACAAGAAAAACAAAAATCGAAATAACGGGTTCAATAAATTATTCCGAAAGCAGTCTTTTAACAAGGGCTGCTTTTTCTTTGTCGGGTAATGTTCCGTCTATCCATCTGATTTGTAGTCCCCGTTTTTCCATGCCCCTGAACCAAGTCATCTGGCGTTTAGCAAACTGATGAATTGCAATCTCAAGTTGAGAGAACATTTCTTTATAGCTTAGTTCTTTTATCAGGTATTGAGTCACAAATTTATATTCCAATCCGTAATAAAGCAGGTTTTCAGCGGATATTCCCTTGTCGAGCAATCCTTGTACCTCTTCTATCATTCCTTCTTTCAAGCGGGTTTTCAGACGGCGGGTGATACGTTCACGGCGAAGTTCCCTATCTACATCTACTCCAAGTATCAGGCTGTTTATCGGCGGATATTCGTTGCAGTCTGTCGGGTTTGCCTTTTTATATTCTTCTATTTCGATTGCTCTGATGGCACGTTGAGCTGTGTCTACGTCTGTAGAATTGTGCAGGTCTTTATATGAGGTCAGTATCGTTGTTAACTCTTCGAGGTTTTTACCTTCAAGCTTTTTTCTCAGCTCTTTATTTTCTGGTACATTAATGAGGTTGTATCCTTTTAATACCGATTCGATATATAGTCCCGATCCTCCGCAAAGGACAGGCAACCTGTCTTTTGCCCGAATGTTGGTGTATGCATCGTGAAAGTCGTGCTGGTACTCAAATATATTATATTTATATCCTGCGTCTTTGATATCTATCAGATGATACTTTACAGGATTCCCCTCGACAATATAATCATCAAGGTCTTTACCTGTACCGATATCCATGCCACGGTACACTTGCCGGGAGTCTCCGCTTATAATCTCGGTTTCCAGCTCGTATGCCAAACGGCAGGCAAAAGACGTTTTGCCGGAAGCCGTAGGGCCCAGTATCGTTATTAAGTCGTAATTGGCCATATAGATGCAAATTTACAGTTTTTAGAATAATCCACATCTTTCTTTCGAAAGAATGATGTGGATTCAAATCTATGACGGTAGAATAATTAATTGTTATATAATGTTAATCTGTGAATTTTTTTATTTCGTAACATTGTTATAATCAATAATAGTTACCTCTGTGTAAGTTTATTACACCGTGATAACTTCTTGTCAGGACAGAATAACTATAATAGATTTGCTCTCAATAATAAAGTAAGTATAAAAAAGTAACTAATGTGTATTAAGATGAAATATCTCGAAAAAAACAATGATTTAGGATTATTAATTCTGAGACTGAGTGTCGGAGGATTAATGTTATTGCACGGTATATCTAAATTGGTTCACGGAGCCGGTTTTATCGAACAGGTTGTTGAAGGGGCCGGTTTACCCACTTTTATCTCTTATGGAGTATATATAGGCGAAGTGCTTATGCCTTTACTTATAATCATCGGACTGGCAACAAGAGGTGCTGCTTTGATTTTCGCCTTTAATTGTTTGGTTGCAGCCTTGCTGGTACATGCTCATGAGATATTCTCACTGAACGAACAAGGTGGATGGACAGTAGAGCTGTTAGGTTTGTTCTTCTTTGGAGCAATAGTTCTGGTCTTTACCGGAGGTGGTAAATATGCGGTTAGCAATAAATATCTATGGGATTGAATTATAAACAAATAAATAAACAGGAAAAATGAAAAAGTATTTAATTTTAGCAGTATTAGCTATAAGTACCATTGCCGGTACAGCACAAACTAAGACATGGACAAATGATCCTGCACACTCTCGATTAGGTTTTGTGGTAAAACACCTTACAGTATCGGAAATTGACGGACGTTTTGCAGATTTTTCAGTAAAAGTGACCACATCAAAAGCTGATTATTCGGATGCCCAGATAGATCTGACAGCGAAAGTAGCCAGCATCAATACAGATGTAGAAGCAAGGGATACCCACTTAAAATCAGCTGATTTCTTTGATGCCGAAAAATTTCCGACTTTAACATTCAAGAGTACTTCTTTGAAGAAAGTAAGCAAAACCAAAGGTAAACTCTATGGAAATCTGACATTCCACGGTATTACTAAACCGGTAATTTTGGATGTAACTTATTTCGGTACAGTGGTGAATGCAATGAATAATGCCGAAACAGCAGGGTTCCAGATAAAAGGTGTTGTAAAAAGATCAGATTTCGACCTTGGTCCTAAGTTCCCCGAAGCTATGCTAAGCGATAATGTTCAGATTGTAGCAAATGTTGAATTTAGCCCCAATAAATAAATATTCTTAATAAACAGATTATAGTACATTCTTGACAATGAAAACAATAATAATTTTAGCTCACCCCAATATTGAGCAGTCTCATATTAATAAATCATGGATTGAAGCTTTAGCGAAAAACAATCCCGAAGTACATGTTCACAATATTTATAAAGCATACCCCGACTGGAATATAGATGTTGCTTCTGAGCAGGCTTTATTGCTCGGATATGACAGGGTTATCTTTCAATATCCTTTCCAGTGGTATAATATGCCGCCATTATTGAAAAAATGGTTAGACGATGTTTTCTTACAAGGATGGGCCTACGGAAATGGAGGCGAAAATCTTCAGGGTAAAGAATTCGGAGTTGTAATATCTACAGCCGGTATAGACGAAGTATACACAGGTTCTGTGTTTGGAAACATCTCCGATCTATTGAAACCGATGGAATCTACCGCCAAATTCGTAGGGGCAAAATATATATCACATCATGTTTTTCATGGAGCATATACTCCAGATGTGAATGACAGATTGCCAAAGAATATTGAAGAGTATCTGAAATTTATAGCTAAGTAATATACTTTAACAGAGAGAGCCGTGAGGAATTCCCTCACGGTTATTCTTATTAATAAAATGTAAGAATAGGAGGTTGAGCATGACTAATAATGTAATATCGCTTTTCATTGATTCGCAGCAGACAATACTGGCAGAGCCCGATCACAGCTTATCATTGATATTGCCTGTCGGGTATGATATTACTTCTGATAAGTACTTTAAACAAACACCTCCTGATGAGGCTCAGATAGAGGCAGCTATAATCGAAGTGGAAGATATGATTATGACTTTGGTTGCTCAGGTAAAAGCAAAGAACTATCGGTTGGAAACTTCCGACCCTAAGATACGGGAGATTGCAGGATATGTAAATATCAAAGAAAATGTACTTAGCCTGTCCGAAATGGAATCAGTCTTTTCCCGCTTTGCTGCTATTGTAATGGGAATGCCCTCATCAATGGATGTATTACCTCAGACAAAAGAGTTCGCTGCAACTTTATTAATCCTTAGGGAAATAATGCATCACTTGGGTTTCGAGAACATTTTTATAGTATAAAGTTGTTATATATAGATGTCTTATTATTCGTCTACTGTTGAACAATACTAAAAAAATAAAAAATCCAATTTGTGTTTTATACATACAATTACAGCATAAGAGTAAGGTCGCAGTTGCTTTATTCTGCTAACTGCAGAGCTTTACTCTCATTTTAGGAAAATTATTCACGAACTAAAAATGTAAGATTATGTCAAGTATTAAAACCGTAAATCCTGCAACAAATCAGGTTGAAAAAGAGTATCCGGTTATGACTGACCAACAAATTGATTTGATCTTGTCTGATGCTGATAAAGCATTTCAAAGCTGGAAAAAAACTTCATTTGCCGAAAGGGCAAAACTTTTACATAAAGTTGCTTCTATTCTGAGAGAGCGTAAAGAGGAACTGGGAAAACTTTGCTCTATCGAAATGGGGAAACTACATCGCGAAGGTATTGGTGAAGTGGAATTATCTGCAAATATTTTTGATTATTATGCCGATAATGGAGAAAAATTTTTGGCTGATGCGCCACTGGATACTCCGCAAGGTAAGGCTTTTTTAAGCTATGAACCGATTGGGGTACTTCTAAGCGTGCAACCATGGAACTTCCCCTTTTATCAGATAACACGTTCTGCTGCTCCAAATATTATGGCAGGTAATACAGTTGTGTTGAAACATGCGTCTAATGTTCCTCAGGCTGCAGAAATCATGGAAAAGATATTTGCAGAAGCAGGAGCACCCAAAGGAGTATATACAAATTTATTTGTTCCCGGTGCTAAAGTATCAGAGTTAGTGGCTGATCCCAGAGTGAAAGGAGCTTCGCTGACAGGTAGTGAGCCTGCCGGATCTAGCTTTGCATCTATGGCCGGAAAATATCTGAAAAAATCAACTTTGGAACTCGGGGGAAGTGATGCCTTTGTAGTTCTCGAAGATGCTGATCTTGACAAGGCAGTCGAAACTGCTGCTTTCGGTCGTTTGTGGAATGCCGGTCAGGTTTGTGTTTCCCCGAAACGTATTATTGTGATGGCTTCTGTAGCTGATAAATTTATCGAAAAGGCAAAAGCTATTTATGATAAAGTAGTAGTAGGAGATCCCCTTGATCCGAAAACTCAATTGGCTCCATTGAGCAGCGAAAAGGCTGTTCAGGATGTAATCAAACAGGTTGAAACAACTGTTCAGCAGGGAGCTAAGCTTGTGAGAGGAGGAAAGCGGATCGATCGTCCGGGTGCTTATATGGAACCAACTATCCTGACTGATATCAAGAAAGGTATGCTGGCTTATTCCGATGAGATATTCGGTCCTGTACTGGCTATCTATGCAGCAAAGAATGTAGATGAAGCAGTGGAATTGGCTAATGATACAAACTTCGGGTTGGGCGGTACTGTGTTTGGCACAGATACAGATAAAGCAGTGGAAGTTGCCCGTCGTATAGATACCGGTATGGTGTATATAAATCATGTGACCGGTATTGCTCCCGAATTGCCTTTCGGGGGAACAAAAAGATCAGGGTATGGACGTGAACAGTCTCCTGCCGGCATTTACGAATTTGTAAATGCAAAATTGATACGGGTTACGACTCCCGATGCTGCATATTGAGATTAATAATTGATTCGAGTTATCCGGATTATACCGGAATTTTATACATGGAGGTGAGTGATGAAACGTAACATTGAAATGACAGAATGTCCGGTACGAACTATTCTTGATAACATTTGCGGAAAGTGGGCTATTCTTATATTGGATGCTCTGGGTAATAATGGTACAATGCGGTTTAACCAAATCAGTAAATCTCTTGGTGATATTTCTCAAAAGATGTTGACCGTGACTTTACGCTCACTGGAGACTGATGGCATTATTTCCCGAAAGATGTATCCTGAAATACCTCCCAGAGTTGAATATGAACTGACTTGTTTAGGGCACGATTTATTGCCTAATGTCCGTATTATGATCAATTGGGCGGAAAGCAATAAATATCAGATATTAGATAGCCGTCAGAAATGCAGGCAGGTTAGTTAATAATAAGATATCTGCTGGATACACAATAGAAAAAGAGAGGAGCTGGATTTATGGGCTTCTCTCTTTTTTATTAGTAATGAGAATCAATAGTTGCAAATCGGCCAATTTCATTGATTCGGCTACTGATTAATATCAATCATCGATGTTACATTCAAACGTGTGATTTCCTGATCCGACCTTATGAATTTTCTTATTCGGAAGTATAATCGTTGCACCGGTGTTGACCGGAATCTCTGCTTTTAATATAAACTTGTTATTCTCTCTGGTCCAATCTACTTTTATATCTCCGTACAGATTACGGTGATGAGCTTTTACCCAGGTGAGGTCTCCTACCGGTGTCGGCTCTATTATAACATCTTTAAAGCCGAAAGCTGCAGGCTTTATTCCGGCCAGAGTTCCGAAAAACCATTCGTCTATCTGACCCATCATAAAGTGATTCCATGAAGCTCCCTTACGTGGATCCCATTGCTCGGTGAGTGTAGTTGCTCCGAACTTTAATTGAAAACCGTATCCCGGAGCATCCTCGTGGTTATGCATCAGATACATCAATTCGTTCTCGCCGTTCAGGGCTAGTGCCTGAAACAGATAACGGTTTCCAACATCTCCTGTTGTCAAACGGTTTCCGTATTTCGCGATATCGGATTTCAGATTGTTTAAGACGTCTTGTTTATATTTCGGGTCAACCAGATTCATGTAAATGGCAATCGCGTTGCAAAACTGGCTTCCCGATCCGTATTGACGGCTGTCCGGATGGAAAAATCTTTCATTGAACGCCGATTTTATATCATCCGCTAATTTAGAATAGCTTTTCTCATCTTGCGATTTGTTCAGCATCTTGGCAGCTTCTGCAACCAGATGTGCCGCATAGTAATAATGTGCAGTAGCCGATACTTCTACAGGACTATTTTTTGAGAAACCTGCGCGATGCTCACCATAGTCGTACCAGTCACCCAGTCCATGAGAGACAATGTGGTCTGTTGCCCGTGATGTCATGTGGTTTACATACCCCTTCATTGTATTATAATATTCCCTGATCAGGGTATCGTCTCCGTAAAATTTGTAATGCAGCCACGGGATCATGATTGATGCTATCCCCCATTCCGGAGAATCGTGGAAAACGTCAAGACTTTCATCAAATACGACGTATTCAGGCACGATTGTAGGAACAAACCCATTCTCGTTTTGCCTGTCTGCGATATCCCGCATTATTTTAGGGTAGAATTGGGTCAGATCCCAGTTGTAGAGCAGGCAAGGCCCCATCAGGTGGGTTTCCTCCAGCCATCCGAGTTTCTCCCGATGCGGGCAATCCATAAACACTGATTGCATATTGCTCTTAACGGCATTCTTTATTAAGATATGGGCTTTGTTGAATATCTCATTCGAGCACTCAAAACTACCGACTTCGTCTGTAGAATTATAGATAAAATCCGATTGTATACCTATTACAGACGGTTTATCGTCAGACATATTCAATATCTCGGCTCCATCGATCTGAATGTACCTGAAACCATAGAATGAAAATTGAGGATGCCATTCTTCAATCCCTTCTCCTTTCAATGTATAAGTGTAAAAATGAGGGCTGCCCGATTGTTTCTGTGACACCTTTCCGGTTTGCTCGTTCAGTTGTTCCCCCACGGTAAGTTTTACCGATTGACCTTTTTTCCCTATAACCTTTATCGCTGGAAATCCGGCGAGATTCTGTCCCATATCCAAAACGTAACTGCTGTCTATCTTCGATACTTTCTGAGCCGAAAAATGTTCACGTATACGTACACCAGTCAATTCTTGCGGGCGAAGAATGCCTTTTGGAGCGCCTTGTTCTACAACCTGTTTCCATTTTGAAGAATCAAATCCGGGCAAATTCCATCCTTCCTGCTCGCAACGGGCATCGTAGTCTTCCCCTCCGTAAATATCGTTATATACGGTAGGGCTTATATCGTATTTCCAGGTCGTGTCCGAATTAATAATATCCGAAGTTCCGTCTGTGTAATCAATTTGCATTTCGGTGAATAGGGTAGGCGGGCCGAAAGTTACCCACAGTTTACGGTAACGGTTTCCCATTGCGTTATAAAATCCGTTTCCCAGAACGACACCTATAGAGTTTAGTCCGTTTTGTAATAATGAGTCGACTTTGTAAGTATTGTAATAAACGGTTTTATCATAGTCGCTCCATACCGGAGTAAATATGTCTTTACTGACTTCTTGTCCATTTATTGACAGGTTGTAATGTCCTAATCCCGATATATGTATGATGGCTCTTTTGATTTGTTTTTCTATTCTGAATTCTTTCCTGAGCATGATGCTGCGTAGAGCCAAAGTGTCGACCTTATCGTAAATCTGTTTGTATTCTTTGTTCTTGAAGGGAGGTCCGTGAAAATCCCTTCGTCCAATCGGTAAGTTAGACTGTTCCCGGGGTATTGCTCCAATCCATTTTGATCGGCTGGCAGAAAAGTTGGGTGCTATCTCGAAAAAGGATGTTTTACTTTCTGAAGCGTTCCCTTTAGAGTCCCAAATTTTGACATTCCATGTATATGTCTGATCCGATTTTAATGTCTTTCCTCTGTAAATAACCATCTGGCTTCTTCCTGATTTTACCTTTCCCGAATTCCATATTTCACCCGATTCGGATCTTACGATAATTTGATAAGCAGTCTGATAATCTCCCTGATTTGCTGATATTAATTTCCACCCGAAGCGAGGAGATTGTACGTTGACGGCCAACGGAGTTCTCATCATTTCACATGTGAGGTCGTATACTTCCACTGAAAACGAATGGAGAGCAAATTGAAGTAAAATAAATAGTAAGGTCAACGACCTTTTTATCGAGTTTGTATACATAAAATAGCAAAGTTGATTATTGTTTTAAGTAACAGTAAGTATTTAATGTCTTATTTCCTGTATTCTGTTATTGTTACATTACCTACTAACCCGCTTTTTACCAATTTCTTTTCGGGTAAACGATAACGGGCATTTGTCCAGATTTTTTTCTTCTCATCTTTTTCTATACCGAAATCTTCATCTCCCATTATACGGTTTGCCCAAGTATTTGCAACAGTTATTTCGATATGATTTGTTCCTTCTTTCAGAGCCTTAGTTATGTCTAGTGAATAAGGCTTAGTCCATATTATTCCGCAAGATATTCCATTTACTTTAACTTCAGCTAAGTCGTATACAGCACCAAAATTTATGGTGTATTTACTGTCTTTCTGTAGCGATACCGTAAACGTATTTTTATATACAGCCTCGCCTGAATAATACTTGATGCTATCATTCGTGTTTTCAGACCAATCGGTGAGAGTCTTAAATTCAACCGCATTCTTTATACCCCTTTTAGTAGTATCGAATTGTACCGACCAAGGAGAATTAACTAAGATACTTTCTGTTTTGCGATATGCCACTGATTTATTCTCTGTTTTATCGGTCGGTGTTTGAAGGACTACGAAAACAGATTCGTTTTCATCCAAATCCAGATTAAAGACAGTTCTATTGTCTTTAATCTCCCAACTAACATCTGAGTTAATTTCGGCTGTTACAGGATTCCAAAGTTCGATGTTGCGTCCATATTCTCGTAGCGATATAGATACATTTCTCTTTTCCGCTTTCTGGTTCGATATAAAATATATATCGGCATTACTTCCTTTTCGATGAGTGAAGGCAATGTCTTTAGCATACTGATTGTTTTCGATAGCAATAAAGTCTCGAGCCACTCCCAGATTATCAAGCGTTTCATTGGTATAAGGCAATGCTATGGTTTTGTTTTTAACAAAGTTGTCCCAAACTAAATTTGTTACATTATTATTTATTCCTGTTGTTTTATCGGGCAATTCGTTTATCATGACCTTACATCCTGATTTTACCAACTCAGCAATTTTATTTGCAACCTCTTGAGACATATAATCGGCATCGGGTTGCATAGGATGTTTTCCGGGGATCACTAATACATCGTATTTTAGTCCATCGGGAAGAACTATTTTTCCTTCTTTAGCTGTTGCCAAACGAATCAGAGCATCTGCATTGAAACTGTCGTAATGATAACCTCTCAACGCATTTACCCATTGCGATGCGTCTGTAATGTTAGAAGAATGATTTACACCTACGGGCATCTGATGCGAGGGAGTACCTACATTTGCCAATCTGATTTTTTCGGCTTCCACTTTTTCTTCACCGAATAATCCTGGCAGAAATGGTACTAGTCTATCAGGAAGAATGGCTCTTCGAGGCAGCTCTTCTCCAGTAAATACAGCTATATTTACCACCGGTTTTCCATATTGAAGCAGGGCATGGCAACGAGTGGCATAGTCGACCCATGCACGTCCCAGATTCCACCATGTCTGATCTCGTTGAAAATAAAAACCGATACCATCTAGTGTCATTCCCGGTTTTCTGTCCAACCATGGATTATGTACATATACATGATAGCTTAGTTTGTTGATCCCCAAAGCATATTCCCGATCTTGTAGGCTTTTCACCATGGCAGGAGTTTCATTCCACATGGTTCGAAGTTGAGTAAATGATTCTGCCTGAATAATATTTTTACCATAGATATGAGCGCCTGATACAGCGTCTAATACATCATTGGGTTTATCGTGAGTGGGACTTTGCAGCCAAAACTCGTTCATGGGTATATCTACATGCTGATAATGCAGCATACCATCGCTGAGCATGGTTGGCGAAACATTTTCGGCACTGAATTGAATACCTCTTTCATTAACCATTATTTTCAGTTCCTTATAGAATTTATCGACAACAAGTTCTGATATGGTTTGGCGGACATCATGCAGTAGTCTTTCCGAAAAGTCAGCACTATTGATCGGTATTCCAGCCATCACGGGTAGATAAGTTACCAGATCATAGCCCCGTCTTTTCTTAAATTCTTCCTGAAATACAGGTGACCAATTCTGACTTCCGCACTCCCAACTGTCAACATGAAATACTTTAACTACACGCGATGCTAGATCTTTTCCGGCAACATCCAATGCTTTGCCGAACCATGAACTGAATTGTAACCGTATTGCTTCGGGATTGAATTTATCGCTTTCCAATCCGGAACCTTTGCCACCTGTAGCATTGGTATGCCCTGTAGAAGTATGCCCCATACGAAGTATAGTCCAATTGCCTTTGGGTGCTTTCCAATTCAGCTTTCCGTTGTTATCTGCAAATTGTGTTATGTCTATCAAGTATTTTTGGTTAATAGAAAGAGAATTAGGTATTTGATTATCGGTTGTACGAGCACTTACCCTCCATACCGATCCGTTTTTACCTTCAAATTGATTGATCCGTGCATCCGAAGACAACCGTATACCTTTTATCTTTAAAGATTGTTTCCATTTGGCAGCATCCAAGTCTTCGGATCCCGGTTCAGATCCTTCCTTGTCGTAAACGAAACGAAAATATCGGGCAGTAGTTTCAGGTACGCTGTGAGTCATTGCAAAATCTTGATTCTGCCACCCTTGTCGTGGAGGTGTGAGTTGAATGATCTTTCTAAAATGAATACCGTCATCGCTCGATTCAATCGTTAAGCGTTGTGACTGAAAGTTATTTCCCGATGCTATTACCTGTATAGTTCGGCAGGTAAAAGGGTTCTCGAATGTATACTGAATCCAACAAGAAGACTCGCTTCTGAAGTTTTCTTCATTCTTTTCGATTGCCAAAAATTGAGCATCAGTATTTGGAATACTTGTCGATACCTTTGGCTTTATATCATACGATGATACATTTTCTCCCTTCGGAGTAGGATAGGCAAAAATAGCAATGTCTTTATAATATCCTTTATAGCTTTCGGGTTGAGGGAGGGTAATGTCTATTTGTTTTCCTCCGCTTACCTGAGTGCTTTTCCATACTACTTTTTGCATCGATAGTTCAGGAGTTATCCAAGGACCTCCGGCTAATGCAAATCCGTCGCAAATATGAAATCCTATTTCAAGACCCAATCTATTGGCTTCGGTAAAGGCATGTTTAACCATCTCCCACCAAAGTGGACTTAGTTGCTCCACACTCGGAGTGAGCCAAGGTTTTTCGGGTACTCCTTTTATCGGCATCAGATAAGCACCGGCAATACCGTTTTGCTTCATGGCTTCGAGGTCGGCGGTAATTCCTTCTTTCGATACTGCTCCCTGCATCCAGTACCAGAATACCCATGGCTTAGCATCTTTTGGAGGAGCAGACCATAGCTGTTTAATATCGCCAGCCATACTATTGAATATAATTGATAGTAATAAGCTGAAGAGTATAATATGTCTTTTTACAAAAATCATAATTGATAAAACTTACTTAGTATTAAAGTTCAAACGAATACTTCCTCTGTGAAATCCTTCCGACCATTGAGCTTGGGATGAGGGGCCAACCAAGTCGGTCGAATTAACTTTGTTTCTTACGGCAGGGATAACTTCCAACATGGCAATACCACTCTGAGGGATTGTGTAAAGCAATGCATCACGTCCGTCACGAGGGGTATATACGCCCAGATATTTACTTCCCGAGACATTGCCGATATTAATTGTACCTTCGGTTGTTTTCAGTGAAAGCCATTTCCAGTTATTAAAATATCCTTTGAACTCGGGATATATAAATGTTTCTCCGGGAATAGGGTCGTTGTAATCGTTTTCCCATATACCGAAGTTGGTTCCATGAATACGGTTTTGCCAAACACGGTAAGGTCCTTCGCCCAACCATTGTTTAGATACTACCTGATTTTCGGGATAGTCGAACATAACGCCCATCAATTCAACTGTGCCGTCGTACTGATAAGCGTAATCGAGTAGTATTTCACCATTCGATTGAATAGTCCATTTCGCCTGACGCATATTACCGAAATAATCGGCTGTAACAACTATACTGTCTGTATATGATTTGAAATTGAACGAAGTAAGTTTGCTCTCGCCCGAAATATCATTGTAAATACGTTCTTTACTGCGAGCTTCGTTATCATCGTGATTATAATATACATCCATAGAACGGTCGCCCCTGCGAGCAGCTATAAAACGAGGTCCTTTTTCGAAAGCGATACTCTTTTCGTTTTCTTGAACAGAACTTAGTAAACCTGTCGATTTATCGAAAGTAAGTGTTGTGTTACCAGCTGATACTTGTAAGGTTTTATCGTTGTCTTGAGTAGAAAGTTTTCCCCTTTTATCGGCAAAGGGATAATATTCCGATGATTGTTTCCAATCCCAGTCCCAAGTCCATAACTCTTCATTGTCTTTTCCGTAAGCAGTAAGATATAATGCATCGGCATTTCTCCAATTCTGAGGAAGATTGATTTTTAATGTTCCGGCAGAATGCGGAGCAATATCTGTTCCGTTAACTTCACCTTGATTGAGAATTTTTTCTTCACCTTTGAGCGATTTTAAAACCCATTTGAATTTGCAATCTTTCAGATTAGTAAAGTCGTATCTGTTTTCGATATTGAATGTTCCGTCAAAGTTGTCGGGGAGCGATGTATTCATCACCTGCACAGGCGACCATATTTGTTTTACAGTATAGAAACTTCCTTCACGTTCGTGATGGGGACCTACAATACCATCTGCACCATAGTTGCCTACATTGTCGATACGTCCATCCTGATCAGTACGCATAACACCTTCGTCTGCCAATACCCAAAGAAAACCTCCTGCACAACGAGGATGCTTGCACATCATTTCCCAATAATCCCAAAGACCGGCTCCGTGACCGCCATCGTATAATCCATGTAAAAATTCGGTAGGCATAAATATTTCAGGCTTACGCATATATTCCTGACTTTCGCCATACGAACGATAGTGCATCGTTTCGAATCCTCCGAAGTTTTTCTGAGGGTGAAGTACAGGTCTTTTCTGAGGATCGAGTGGGGCAAATTCTTTATCTATTTCGAGATTATGACCACCTTCGTTTCCGTTCGACCACCATGTAACTGATGGATGATTAACGTCGCGTTTGACCATCTCGTGTACTAATTTAGCACCCACATTGCTGTCGTATTTACCGTGCCATCCGGCAAGTTCTACCATCACATATAATCCGAGTTCGTCACAAGTATCCAAGAATTCGGGATCGGAAGGATAATGAGATAGACGAACGGCATTCATGTTCATTTCTTTGATGAGTTTTACATCATCATAATTATTTTTTTTGCTGAGAGTACGTCCTGTTTCGGGGCGGAAACTGTGGCGATTTACACCTTTTATCATTACTCGTTGTCCGTTGACGTACAATCCGTCACTTGGCCGAACTTCGATAGTACGGAATCCGATTCGTTCTTTTACTATGTGTTTTACTTTACCGTTATCTGTTAATGTAAATTGGACATAATATAAATTAGGTGTTTCGGGAGTCCACGTTTTTATGTTATTGAATTTACCCGAAACGGCAACCTTGTCCGATCCGTTTTTTACAGGAGTTTCGATGCTCTGACCAAGTGGTTTTCCCTCTTTGTCTAATAGTTGAGCTGTAACTTTAGCGCTATTACTCATAGCTGCACCTAAGAAAATATCAGCATAGAAACTTCCATCGGCTTTGGCATCGATAGCTGTACGATCTATATTGAATGCTGGCAAAGCTTCTATAAACACCGGGCGAAATATCCCCCCGAAATTCCAGTAATCGGCTCTGCGTTCAGCCATGTTTACACTAGGGTTCGACGATTCTTTGCTAACCGTCATTTCCAACACATTTTCTTTATCGCCGAAGTTGATTCGGTCGCTGACATCGCTTTTAAAACGATAGAATGCACCTTGATGCAAGTAACCGCAACGGCGTCCGTTTATTTCGGCTGTAACATCTGTCATAACACCATCGAAAACGATGCGGACAGTTCTGCCTTCCCACTCCTTGGGTAGTTTAAATTTATATTTGTATTTACCCTGCTCTTTGGCTATCCCTGCAGGGTATTCTTTTCCATAAAAAGGCATACCGTACTGATATGTGCCGAATCCTTGCAGTTCCCAGCAAGAAGGAACAGGTATGGTTGTCCACTTACCGCTGTTGCGTCCATCAGTGCAGTAAAATTCCCAGTCGACAGTATTATCTGATCCCGTACCCGATAAGTATTGAATACCTGTTTCGGTTTCGCTCTGTTTTTTTGTTTGTGCAGTTAGGTTGAACGATAATATACAACTTAGTGCAATAGATAGTATAGATATATATTTTGTAGTTTTCATCATTTATTTTCAGGTTTAATGCTAATATTCAGATTGTAAGTCCTTTTTTCGATTGCATATTTTTTCAATACACCAGGTCCGCAGCTGCTGTTACCCAATCCGAGCATAATAGCATCGAGCGATAGTATAGTTTCTTTACGAGGTTTCAGTAAATAAGCATGGCTTGCATTGTCGAAATCGCTTGCCGTGAAATGCAATGCAGATGCAGACATCAAACCCGAAGTGCAACTGATTTGTATTCCTTTGCCTTTTTTGTCGGTTAGTTTCAGCCATTCTACATTTTCTTTGTTGCCCGTATCCTGAGGTCGGGGGTAGGGAATATACTGATCGGTTACTGTACTGCGATACAAGCCAATCGGTGAACTTTCTTTACGGTCAGAATAATTTTCGTAAGGTCCGTGTCCATACCATTCGAATTGCTCCAAATTCTGATTCAAAGGCATCACAATTCCTAAACGGGGCAATTCTGGTAATTGTCCTTTCTGTGTAAAACTGTTTTCAATATCAATACTTCCGTTTCCGTTTATAGTCCAGATAGCAGTGTGTTCTATATTTCCGTTTTTCGAAAGATTAGATACTGTTGTCTTTATTTTTATAAAATCTGAGGTTTCTTGTATAACTTCACAATTATTGACAACTCTTTGCAGACTATCCAATCCTTGCTGTTTCCAATCTTTAGCTAACCAGTTTCCAAAACCTTTGTCATTATCCACAGGCGAACGATATCCCTGAAATATAGGAGACGAAACTAACATTTCTTCTCCACCATATTTGAGTGAAGATAGTGTTGCTGCTTGCATATCGAATATTGCATCAAACCCTTGCCCTGAAGTCAGAATTTTGTTTCCATCTTTTATCACCGATTTTAAAGGCTTACTTTTGTTTGTTGAGTGAGGCAAACCTTTTTTTATTTGCAATTGTTCAAAACCTATTTCGTAGCCTTTTTCAGCCCACAGCGTATTTTCTTTTAATCGGAAACTAATTCGTAAATAGACATCGTTTTCATTTACCGTTGAATATTTTCCTATTTGCACAGATATGCTTTTACTTTTGCCGTATGGTATGTTGAATATTGTATTACCCGATTTTAAAGTGTCGCCATTAGCAATAACAAACCATTTTACATCATATTCATTCAGATTGTATAATATAATTGAAAAGTAGTCCACTAAAATAATTGAAAAGTATACCACCAG
>OGZT01000136.1_pt1 | contig 56717 bp, 60 predicted proteins | sample 1576891 | NCBI WGS metagenome assembly OGZT01 (sample SAMEA3541521, study PRJEB24748) | human gut metagenome | biome: human gut; feature: human-associated habitat; material: faeces | place: China | collected 2012 | reverse complement strand
ATTCCGGCCGTAGCCGGATACGCAAGAAACTGGGATTGGCTGCCTGGTGGCCTATCCGTCCTACCGCATGAGAAAAGGACACCCGCCGGTGATCTCCGCCTCCTGTACCCGCCGGATTCTGGCGTATGACGGGGAGCTGGGGTTAAAGGGGGCGCTGAAAGCCTTCGACGGCTTCGCCTGTTATATGGAGACAGAGGATATGAGGTGCGTGATGGATATGGATACGCCTGCGGATTACCGGAAAATATTGGCGGCGCTGGCGGTAGGGTAGGCCGCACAGGAGAGAGGGGGCTGTATATGGTTCAGGCTTATTATGTGCCGCAGACGGTGGAGGAAGCCGCCGGGCTGCTGCAGAAGCATATGGGGAAGGCCAGGGTTATGGCCGGGGGAACGGATCTGGTGCTGGATATCAAGGATGGAAAGCACTGCCCGGAATGCCTGGTAGATATCACGAAGATAAACGAGCTGAAGCAGATTGGGAAACGGGAACAGATGATTCTCATCGGAGCCGGGGTTACGCACAACCAGGCGGCGGCGAGCGCGCCGGTGCAGGCGGACGCCGCCTGTCTGGCCCAGGCCTCTTCCATGGTGGGATCCAACCAGATCCGCAATTCCAGCACACTGGCGGGCAATGTGGTCAACGCCCAGCCGGCTGCGGACAGCGCGGTAGCGCTGGTGGCGCTGGGAGCTAAGGCCAGGGCTTCCTCAAGAGCGCCGCGCATACCGGTGTCGTTGCGGGGAGCGCAGTTCCAAAGGGTCGCGGACACGATCTGATAGTTGTCGATCTTGCCGTTGCGGACCTTGGTGAAATGCATCAGCGAACCGCGAGGCGCCTCGGTAAAGCCGAACCCTTCGGAATCCTTCATCACCGGCATGGAGAACGTCTCCTCGTCGGGACGCACTTCCTTAAGGAAGCGCTCGACGACGTCCAGCATGAGGTAGGATTCTTCGGCGCGGGCCACGTGACGGCCAAGCAGCGAGAAGGCGAGGTCTTCGCCCATGTCGCGGAAGTTCTTCACGTCAAGGCCGAAATATTCCTTGAACAGCTTCTGGCCGATGGGCGAAATGGGCTTGTTGTTCACCCACATACGCGCCAGCGGGCCGACTTCCATGGGCTTCCCGTTGTACAGGGGGGCCTTCACGAAGCTGTACGCGCCCTTCTTGTCCACTTCGAGGACGTTCTCGCCCTTGGTAAAGGGCTTGCCCGAGGTGGAGTCGGCGAACCACGAATACTTGACGTCTTCAGTAACCCGCTTCACATCGAAGGGCATGTCCTTGCCGTCCTGATAGGCTCCGGCCTTGAACACGAACTCCTTGCCCTCGTCGTCCAGCGGGAACACGCCCACGCACAGCGCATTGCGGTATCCCTGCCCGAACGCTCCGAGATCCTTGTACTGGCTGCCGACCAGATAGACCACGGGAAGGTACTTTTCTTCGACGAACTTGCGGACCTTCTTGAAACGGGCCGCGTATTCGACGAGCTTTTCCTTCGTGGGGATTTCAGCGGCTCCGCCGGCGAGGATGCCGTGCACGTGAGGCATACGGCCGCCGAAAAGCGCGACCATCTCATGGCACACGGCGCGCACTTCCAGCGCCTCGACGTACTGATCGACGCCCACGGCGTTGATGGCCGGGGGGAGGCGCAAATCGGGCTTGGCGTAGCGCGGCATGAACGGGGCGGTGTCCGGCCCCTGGATGAAATCCTGGCCCGCCAGATGGTAAAAATGCAGGATGTGCGACTGGAGGTAGTTCGCACCGAGGATCAGGTTACGGGTGGCGCGACCGTTGCTCGGAACCGCGGTGCCGCTGGCTTTTTCCAGCGCGATGCTGGCGGCGGTGGCATGGGCGGTGGGGCACACGCCGCAGATGCGCTGCACGATCTGGGCGGCGTCGCGCGGATGACGCCCGCGCAGGATGGATTCGAAACCACGGTACATGCCGCCGGTCAGTTTCGCATCGACGACTTTGCCGTTTTCAACCACGACCTCGGCCTTGAGATGGCCTTCGATGCGGGTCACCGGATCGATGGCGATCGTGGTTTTCGTCTGGGTAGCTTCTGCCATAAAGTGGCTCCTCAAAAGCGACTGGAACGGGAAACCCCGTTCAGAGTGTCAGATAAGCGCAACCCCGGAGGATTGCCGCCTCCCGGCCGGAAAACGGCCTAGTTGACGTAGAAGGGGGACTGCCCGTCGGGGAAGGTCGGGGAGGTGCAGCCGATGCACGTGGCGTTGTTGACGCACCAGTTGACCCCGTTGTTCCATTTGCGCTCGAAGGAGTCGCAGGCGCTCCGGGGGCCCTTGCAGCCCATGCTGAAACGGCAGCCGTCCTTGTCGCTCATGGTCTTGACCATGTGCCCGGCTTCAAATGCGCTCAGGTGGGGACAGTTCATGTGCACGTTCTTGTAGAACGCCTTCGGGCGGCCGTTGGCGTCGAGCCCCTGCTTGACCAGCAGTCCGAGCGTGTTGGTAGCGAGAGCCTGAAGGCCGAGGCCGATGGTGCCCACGATCCAGTCGGGATGCGGAGGACAACCGGGGATGTTGATGACGGGGGCGGGGATGCCTTCCTTCTTGAGGAACGCGGAAACGCCCATGGCGCCGGTCTCGTTGCCCTTCCCGGCGGGAATGCCGCCGTAGGCCGCGCAGGTGCCCACGGCGAGCACGGCGGCGGCGTTGGCGGCCAGCACCTTGGTCACTTCGGTCATGGTCACTTCATGGTGGTTGGCTTCCGCCACCACGCAGCACTTGCCGTCATGCGCCACGGGCACGGCGCCCTCAACGGCGAAGATGAACTTGCCCTTGAACTTTTCGGCGACGCGCATCATATGCTCATACGCGCCCTCGCCTTCAGCGGCCATGACGGTGGGATGGAATTCAAGGCTGATGATTTTGAGCAGCACGTCGGCGATGCTCGGGTGCGTGCTGTTCAGCAGCGTGACCGAACAGCCCGTGCACCCCTGCCCCTGAACCCAGAAAACGGGAGGACGTTCGCCGGTGAGCGTTTGGGCAAAGGCCTCGTGGATGGCGGGGTGAAACATTTGGGAAACCCCGAACCCGGCCACCGTGCCCGAACACAGTTTGACGAAATCTCGTCTGGAAAGAGCCATTCCTGCCTCCTTGATAAAGGCATGTTGATACGATGGATAGCGAGGGATGCTGCACAACGCGCGCTCTGAGGACGGACAGAATGCGGCCTACAGCAAAAGATTATAATCGTATTATACAGAGGCCGGAATTGTGTCAATCAAAACAGGGTAAAACGTGCCACTTATCTTTTTTCCGTAACACGATTAAGACTGCAACCATGCAACATCACCAACAATGTGCGTTTTAGAACAAGCTTATCAGGCCGCATGGCATAAGAAACCACGGGCTGCCGCGCCACTGCGGCAACCCCGTGTTCCACTGCGTTCCTCCCGCACAATCCGCCGCTACAGATTTTTTCCGCCCCGTGCCGCCCGCTCCGGGCCGTGGTGCGCCTTACGATCGGCAAAATGTTTCCGGCTGGCCGCAAAGATCAGGCTCGCCACGACCAGCGTGCACATTTCCGCCAACGGTATGGCTACGTAAATACCCACATTGCCGAACAGTTGCGGCAACAGCCACAGGAAGCCCACCGGAAAAAGCAAGCTGCGCATGAGAGCCACCGCAGCGGACGCCGCAGCCATATGCAGCGCCGTGAAGAAGCTCGCCAGAGCCATGTTCAGGCCGCTGAACAAAAACGCCAGCTTGAACCAGTCGATGAACTCCAGCGTCACCGCCACCACTTTCTCCTCACCGGGCAGGAAGATCTTCAACAGCATTTCCGGATACAGCGCGAACACACCATACAGCATGAGCCCGATACCGAAGACCATGCCCAAGGCAAGCCCGAGGAATTGGCGGGCGCGGGCGAAGTTCCTGGCCCCGAAATTGGCGCTTACCAGAGGAGACAGGGAGTCACTGATGGCGTAGGACACGGAGGCCCCAAACCATGCGGCATAGTTGATGATAGTAAACGCAGCCACACCGTATGAGCCGATCCGGGCAAGCAAAATCCAGTTGATGAACAAGATCACCAGTCCGATCGACGTCTCGTTGATCAATTCGGAAACGCCGTTCCAGCAAGCCTGCCCGACCTCCTTCCACGCGCCGATCGCACGGGTAAAACGGCACTTCGCCTCAGGAGCGAAAAAGTGCAGGCACAAAACCCCCGTCGTGATGGTATAGGCAATGCCGGTAGCATAGGCCGCACCCTCGACGCCCATGCCAAACACGGGGATAAAGACGGCGTCCAGAACAATGTTGATGAGCGCGCTCAGCATGAGCCCCACGGAAGCCAGAGCGGGTTTCCCGTTCACGCGGACGAAATACGAGAGTGCCAGGCCGCAAGGGATCATCGGCCCGAAAAACATCAAGCCGCGCAAATAGGCTTCGGCGGGCCCCCTCAGCTCTTCATCCGCCCCGAGAAAACGCACCAGTTCGCCGCTGAACAGCAGCATCCCCGCCGACGCGGCTACACCGACAAGCAGCAGGGAGAGCATCGTTTTGGTGAAAATCGCGGAAGCCGCTTCCGGCCTCCTCTCGCCAAGATATTTCCCGGCCCGGACTGCCCCACCCGACGCAAGCATGACCCCCACCCCGAAAAACAGGGAAAACATCGGCATGACAAGGTTGAGAGCCGCCAAAGACATCGCCCCGACATAGCGGCCGACGAAGAAGCCGTCCACTATGGCCGCCGAAGACTGGAGCAGCATGGCCAGCGTCCACGGGATGCAGTAACGCAAAAAGGTCCGCACCAGAGGGCCGTGGAGCATGAGATCCAATCCGTGCATAAACTTCCTTCAAAGAGAAAAAGATTGCGGCCTGTCGAATTCCGGAGAGTGGACCTCCTAGGAAAGGATGCCCTCCCCCTCCAAAACGTTCCGACGCCGGAGACACCGTACAGCAAGAAGCCCGTTCCGCGATAAGGCAGCTTACCCGGCTCTCCGTTGCCCCCATGAAGGGAACAAAGGAGGTTATCCGAGGCTGTCCTCCGCGGCGATGTGTGCCTTGCAAAGGCTCAAGCTATTTTCCGAATACGCCATTTTTTACGGGGCAGAAACCGTACCATGCCATGAGAACGATATGGCACGCTTCATTAGTCCGTATAAGGATTATCCTTACACGGACTAATTGGCAAGAAAAATTTCTCTGCGCCAAGATAAAAGATGCCAGCCCATAAAAAAGCCTCCGGCGTACACACGGAGGCCCTTCTCGCAAAACATGTCCTTCGCGGCACAGCGTCAGGCTATGCCGTAGCGCACCATATACCAAAGCGTCTTGACGTATTCCGAAAAAATATACCCCATCTCATAGATGCGGAACCGTGCCGTGAATGTTGCCCCCGCATAGACGGGGTGCACCCCGAACGCCACTTCGGGCCAGACGTTCCGGAACACCGCGAGCGCCCGCCTGCTGTGGAACCAGCTCGTCACCAGCATGACGGAACGGGGATGCGAGGCTTCCAGCGCCTTTTTGGTCAGAACGGCGTTTTCATACGTGCTGCGGGATTGGCTCTCACAGGCCGCATCCGGCACTCCCGCCATGCCGAGCCGCCGGACGATAAGCCCACCGTCGCCGGAGCCCGTCACAAAGACTTTCGGGGCAACGCCCTGATGATACAGCTCCGCCGCGCCGATTACGCGCTGCCCGGATTCACCTCCGAGCACTACAATGATATCCGCATGTTCCAACGGCACGTCAACATGCAGCCACGCTTCCGCCCGCCAGATCAGCACCGCCCCGATCAGCAAAGCGGCGATCGCCAGCTTGCCGATCGCCCCATACCATCCCTGCCCCATGCCCCGCTCTCCGCCGAGTTCCGGATATGCCTTTCCTTTCCCAAACATGCTCCCCCACAAAAAAACAGCCCCCATCCAGCCCATACCGCTCCCCTTGAGCAGGGGATCGATAACGACAAACGTCTTTGGAGGAGAGGGGGAAGGTTGAGGGGAGAGGCCCCCTTCCGGAAAAAGGTTCCCCTCCCAATGCAATCTTCATCAGCCCGGCCGCAATCAGTCTCCGGCCTTGAGCTGTTCCCAATACTTTTCGTACAGTTCGCGGGCCTTGCCCACGTTGACGGTCACTTCACCCTTGGCGAGCTCTTCCGGATCCAGCACAATGACTTTGCTCTCGGCATATTCGGGCTCAAGGATCTTTTCGGCGGCCTTGTTCGGCGTGGAGTAGTTGAACTCTTCCACGCACAGCTTGGCAACCTCGGGACGCATCAGGTAGCTGATGAACTTGTAGGCGTTTTCCTTGTGCTCGGCCCCGGCGGGGATGGCGAAGTTGTCGAGCCAGATCATCATCCCTTCTTCGGGCACGATGAATTCGAGGTCGGGGTTTTCCTGCATGGCGATGAAGGCGTCGCCGTTCCACGCCAGCCCGGCCACCACTTCCTCGCTGATGAAGGCCTGCTTGGTGGCGGTCACGTCGAACACGCGCACGGACGGCTTGAGGGCCTTCAGCCACTCGTAGGCGGCCTTGATTTCGTCGGGATTGGTGCTGTTGATGGAGTAGCCGCACGCCTTCAAGCCCACGCCGAACGTATCGCGCAGGTCATCGGAAAGCAGCACCCTGCCCTTGAATTCAGGCCGGGCGAGATCCTTCCAGCTCTTGATGGTGGAGACGTCCACGGCCTTCTTGTTCACGAGCAGCCCCACCGTGCCCCACATATAGGGGATGGTCAGGGCATTGCCCTTGTCGAAAGGCTGGTTCAGCGAGGCGGGATCAAGGTTGTCGAGGCCCTTGATCTTGCTCTTGTCCAGCTTGGCGAGCAGGTTGTCCTGCGCCATCACTTCCACGAAGTACCCGGAAGGGACGACCAGATCATACCCTTTGGCCCCGAGCAGTTTGAGCTTCGCGTACATGGCCTCGTTGGATTCATAGGTGGAAAGCACCACCTTGATGCCTGTCTCTTTCGTGAAGCCATTGACGACTTCCTGCGGAATGTATTCCGACCAGCTGAACACGTTCAGTTCCTTCGCCTCTTCCGCAAAAGCCGGAGAAGCGGCGATCAGCAGCGCGACAAGCGCAACGAGGAGTTTTTTCACGCGAGTTCCTTATAAAGTTGAAGGTACTTAGGAATGTGGGGGAGGGAACCTTTCTGAAGAAAGGCTTCCCTCCCCCCTCCCCCACGCCCCACCTCTCTCCCTCCCAAGACTTTCGTCTTTTGGGACGGGGCGGCGAGGAGGCCATGCCTGAAAGGATAAGCATCTTCCCGAGAAAAGAAAACTGGCCGCGCAACGGAACTCCCGCCGCACGGCCCGCATGTCAGCCATATTTTCGAACAGGGATTCAATAAACACAAAAGTCTTTGGAAAGGGAGGGATGGGGTTTGCAGAAGGGAGGGAAAAGCTTTTCTTCAGAAAAGTTTTCCCTCCCTTCCCCAATGCGTTTCATCAACCCTGCTTCCTCAAACTTTTTCTGGGCCGCGAGAGGCAGAAGGCCAGCACGACGAGGGCGATGGTCACGCAGAACATGATGGCGGACAGCGCGTTGATATCCGGCTTCACGCCGAGCCGCACCATTGAGTAGATGCGCAGGGGCAACACCTCAAACGTCGGCCCGGCCACAAAAAAGCTGATCAGTACGTCATCCATCGACAGCGTGAACGCCAAGAGCCACCCCGCGACCACGGCGGGCATGATCACCGGCAGGATCACATAGCGGAACGCCTGCGCCTCGGTGGCCCCGAGATCGCGGGCGGCCTCCACCAGGTGCTCGTCGAATTCGGCCAGGCGCGCCAGCACGGTCAGAGCCACGAACGGCAGGCCGAGCGTCGTATGGGCGATGAGCATGGAAACGAACCCAAGCGGCAGTTTCACGCTGATGAAAAAGATGAGCAGCGAAATCCCCATGACCATTTCCGGCGAGACGGTCAGGACATACAGGGAGGCGTGCAGAAGCTGGCGGCCCGGGAATTCGGTGCGTTTGAGGCACAGCGCGGCGAGGACGCCGAGCAGCGTCGCCAGCGAAGCCGCCAGCGCCGCAACGGAAAGCGTGTTCACCACCGCGTCGATCAACGCGGCATTGCCGAAAAGCTGGCTGTACCACTTGAGTGTGAAGCCCTTCCACGCCGACGTGTACTTGGCGGCGTTGAAGGAATAGACGATCACCACAAAGATGGGCAGGAACAGGAACGCGTAGACGATCCACAGCCACAGTTTGCCGAGTTTCCGCATCATCACGCCACCTCGTCCATGCGGTCGCGCGAGGCGACCTTGCGGTTGGCCATCCGGTACACCGCGATGAGCAGGGCCAGCAGCAGCGTCAGAATGGTGCTCGCCGCCGCGCCGAGCGGCCAGTCGCGGGCCACCATGAACTGGTTCTTGATGAAGTTGCCGATGAGCATGCTCTTGGCCCCGCCGAGGATTTCGGGGATGTAGAACGCCCCGAGCGACGGCAGGAAAACGAGCATTGAGCCCGCGATGATGCCGGGCAGGGTCAGCGGGAACGTAACGTGCCAGAACGACTGGAAGCCGCTGGCCCCGAGATCCCGGGCCGCGTCGAGCAGGCGGCTGTCCAGCTTTTCGATGGATGCGTACAGCGGCAAAACCATGAACGGCAGGAACGTGTACAGGATGCCCATAAACACCGCGAAATCGCCGTACATGAAGGACACGGGCTGTTCCGTAATCCCGAGCCACACCAGCAGCGTGCTGATGAGCCCGTTGGCCTTGAGGATTAGGATAAGCGCATAGGTACGGATAAGCGAGTTCGTCCAGAACGGGATGATGACCAGCAGGAGCAGCCACGGCTTCATCTTGGCGCTGGCCCGGGCGATCCGGTAGGCGAACGGATAGCCCACCAGCAGGCACGCCAGCGTGCTCATGAAGGCCAGCCACAGGGATTCCCACAGAATTTTCAGGAACGTCGGATCGAGCAGGCGCAGGTAGTTGTCCAGCGTGAACTGCGGCAATACGAAATCCTGCTCGCCGCGCGTCAGCACCGTCACCACCAGAAGGCCGATATTCGGCAGCAGAGCGAACAGCAGCAGCCACAACGCCGTGACGCCGATGGAAAAGCGGTTGAAAAAGGCCCTAGTCTGCTTCATACGGCAACACCACTTCCCAACCGTCAACCCAAGTCACGGCAACGCGCTCCCCGCGGTTGTAGCTGATTTCCGCGTCGTCCTCGTTGAAGAACTCGGCAACGGAAAGGGTCTCGCCGCTGTCGAGGGCGATGGAAATATCCACGGTCGCCCCCTTATAGACGGTTTCCTCAATGCGCCCGGTGAGGTACGGCCCTTCGGGGCGCTCGTCGTCATGCGCATAGACGCGGATGTCCTCGGGCCGCAAAAGCACGTTCACCCGATCCCCCGCCGCGAACGAGCGCGACGTGCGCAGGGTGAAGCGGCGGCCGCTGATGTCCGCGATATAGATGCCCTCGCCGGGCACGGACATGATCCGCGCGGGCAGGATGTTGATCTCGCCGACGAAACGGGCGACGTACAGGTTGGACGGCTCCTCGTAGATTTCCTGAGGCGTGCCGATCTGTTCGATGCGGCCCTGATTCATGACCACAACGCGATCGGACATCGCAAAAGCCTCTTCCTGATCGTGGGTCACGAACACGAAGGTGATGCCGAGGCGTCGCTGGAGGCGTTTGATCTCAAGCTGCATGGCGCGCCGCAGCTTGTAGTCGAGGGCGCTGAACGGCTCGTCGAGCAGCAGCACCAGCGGCTTGTTGACCACGGCGCGGGCGATGGCCACGCGCTGCTGCTGGCCGCCGGAAAGCTGATGCGGGCGACGGTCCGCGTACTGTTCGAGATGCACCATGCGCAGGGCTTCCAGTACCCTGCCCTCGATCTCGCCTTTCGGACAGGACTGCATCCGAAGGCCGAAAGCCACGTTGTCGCGCACGGTCATATGCGGGAACAGCGCGTAATTCTGAAACACGGTATTGACCTGACGGCGCTCCGGCGGGACGTCGTTCATCCGCTGCCCGCCGATGGATACGTCACCCTGATCCGGGGTCTCGAAGCCCGAAAGGATTCGCAGAATGGTCGTCTTGCCGCAACCGGAAGGTCCAAGGAGGGTCAGAAACTCGCCGTTGCTGATACTCAGATCAATGCCCTCAAGCGCGCGAGTGTCCTCGAAAGATTTGTCCACTCCCCTCAATTCGATGATATTGTCCTGTCCGGTCATTCTTCCCGACTGCCTCCGTATCCTTGTATGGAAGGGCGCGCGTCCCCGAACGGGATCGCCACACATCGGCCATCCACGGCTCCGCTCGTCCTTCAGTGCAGATTCTTGCGAAAAAGCCTTCAGCGGCTTGTCCGGGCGGCCCGTCAGGACTCCCGAAGGCTGTCTCAGGACCTTCTCTTTCACGCATCCTCTACATGAGGCGGGTCAAAGGGTCAAGAAAAGCCCCATCTATGATTTTACGGCTAACCTTTTGTTTCTAAAGAGTTTGTCCAAACAAGCCCTTTCCTTTTTTCCACAAGGGCCAAAAAAACGCTTGTCTTTCATTTTGGTTCGGGCTAAGAAGGGCTTCTTCACGGGATGTGGCTCAGTCTGGTAGAGCGCTGCGTTCGGGACGCAGAGACCGCGCGTTCAAATCGCGCCATCCCGACCACTTGGGTCTTAAGGGTTTGCTTCACGGCAAACCCTTTTTTCGTGCCCAATGCCCGGCGCAAAAAAAGGAATCCTTCCGTATGAAGAATTCCCTCTTCGGCGCGGGGGAAAACCCACCGCACGCCTACGTCCTCAGATTGCGTCGGCAACCACCGACTGCGGGGTCAGCAGATCCGCATGTATGGCCAGCCAGATGCACGGGGAGCTGGTGTAAACCACCCGATGCTTCCTGCGCTTCGGCAGAAACAGCGAATCCCCTTTCTTCAGACCCACTTCCTCGCCGTCCATGTAGTGCAGGCGGGCTTCGCCCTCAAGCACCACAACCCACTCGTCCAGATCCTGATCGTACCATTCCCCTTCGGGAGTGACCTGCCCGTTGGATACGATGCGCTCCACGCGGATGCTCCCCGCACCCGTCGCAAGCGTATCGAAAAGTTCCGGCTCTTCAAGAGAGGGGTACGCGTCTTTATCTACAAAAAGGATATTACGTTTTCCGTTCATAGTTATACCTCCATCCTCAACTATAGGCTCCGCGATACTTTCTGTCCATGCCGCTATTTATCATTTTCAATCCTCCGCCGGCGGGTATACGCCTTGAAAAAAGAATGCGGCCCAATCTCTACGGATGGAGGAAAAAAACATGCGATTCGGTTATACGCTGCTCGTAGCGGGAGCCCTCTCCCTCGGTATCGGCATCCAAGCTCAAGCCGACGATTTTATTTCCCAGAAAGCGGGAAATGTCACCATCAGCCTCCCCTCCGGCTGGGAAGTCCTCCCCAAGGGAGTCCTGAAACAGTTCTCCCAAGAGAATGGCCCTGAAATCCTGCTTCTGGCACAAGGCCCTGCGGACGACTTCCTCAAACTGAGCATCATCAGAAATCCCGATCCCGGCACGCAAGAGGCGTTTCTCAAACAAGATGCCGCACAAACGGAAAAAAACTGCAAGAAGCTCATCGGCGAACTGGAAAGCCAGCTTGGCACAGGCAAAGCTGAAGCCACATGCGGCAAGGTCGAGAACAACGGCGTCGCCGCCCTCGCTACCCAACTGGCCATCCCCGCTCAGGATAACCGCCCGGAACTCATCAATATGACGTGGGTCTACCCTAATGGGGACAAGGGAGTGATCGCAAACGCCATGTTCCTGAAGAAGGACGCCGGGAAGTACGAAGCCGACGTCAAGAAGGCCCTCCAGTCCATCAAGTTCGACAAGTAAAGGGCAACGGCAACCCCTGCCGGACTTTGGGAATTCCGGCGCGGCCTTTTCGCCAGCAGAGGCCACACCTCGGGCACTTTAGACAAAAAACGCTTCACTATCCGGTTCACACGGACACTGAAGCGTTTTTCTTTTTCCGGAACACGGGGCCGTGCCCATCTTCACGCCACGGCATACATCCTTTTCCCCAAAAATAGAGAAATCCCCATCCTCCGCCGGAATGAACTCCATCCGCGCCGCCTCCCCACCAGCCAAAAGTCTTTGGGAGGGAGAGAGGAGAGGTTGGGGAGGGGAGAGGGAACCTTTCTGAGGAAGGTTCCCTCTCCCCTCCCCAATATCATCCCATCATCTCCGCCTAGAACTCCAACGAGCCCGGCGTACGGGGGAACGGGAGCGCGTCGCGGATATTGGAAATGCCGGTGAGCATCATGACGAGGCGCTCGAAGCCCATGCCAAACCCGGAATGCGGAACCGAGCCGAAACGGCGCAGATCCAAGTACCACCAATAGTTTGCGGGATCCTGATTCATCTCGCGGATACGGCTTTCGAGGACGTCGAGGCGCTCCTCGCGCTGGCTCCCGCCGATGAGTTCGCCGATGCGGGGAACCAGTACGTCCATCGCGGCCACGGTCTCACGGTCGTCGTTCTGGCGCATATAGAACGCCTTGATCTCTTTGGGATAGTCATACACCGCCACCGGGCGCTTGAAATGTTCCTCGGCGAGGAAGCGCTCGTGCTCGGTCTGCAAATCAAGGCCAAACTTGGCGGGGTACTCGAAATTCTTTCCGCTCGCTTTCAAAATGTCGATGGCCTCGCGGTAGGAACAGCGCGCAAAGGGCTGCGCCACCATACCCTTGAGGCGATCCACCAGCCCCTTGTCCACAAAGCGATCGAACAAATCCATATCGTCGGCGCGGCGTTCGAGGACACGGTTGATCACAAAGCAGGTCAGGTTCTCGGCCAGATCCATATTGTCGTTGATATCCGTGAAGGCCACTTCCGGCTCGATCATCCAGAATTCCGCAGCGTGACGCGGGGTATTGGAATTTTCGGCGCGGAAGGTCGGGCCGAACGTGTAGACTTTGCCGAGCCCGAGGGCCAGCGCTTCGGCCTCAAGCTGGCCGGAAACAGTCAGGCTGCACTCCTTGCCGAAAAAATCCTGCGCATAGGGGTTTTCGCCGGGCTTCGCGGGCGTGTTCAGGGGCAGGGTCGTCACCCGGAACATTTCACCCGCGCCTTCGCAGTCGGACCCCGTCAGGATGGGCGTATGCACATAGTAAAACCCGTTCTGATAGAAAAAGTCGTGCACGGCGTGCGCGGCTTCGGCACGGATGCGGAAGGCCGCCCCGTACTTGTTGGTACGGGAGCGCAAGTGCGCAATGGTACGCAGGAATTCATCGGAATGGCGCTTCTTCTGGAGCGGGAAGGTTTCAGGATCGGCAAGGCCGAACACGGTCATATCCTTGGCCCGCACTTCCCATTTCTGGCCTTTGCCGGGCGACTCGACAAGTTCGCCCGTAACGGCGACGCACGCGCCCGTGTTGACGCCTTCCAGTTTATCCCATGCGGCAGTCCCCTCATCAACAATACACTGGATGTTGCCGAGGCAGGAACCGTCGTTGAGTTCGAGGAACGAAAAACCCTTGGCGTCGCGGCGGGTCCGGACCCATCCGCCGATACGGATTTCAGACGCGGCGGATGCCGCACCGAGCGCTTCAGCTACAGGAGTACGCAGCATAGAGCCTCCTCAGATTATATGTTATTTCTTGATTTTTGCCCGTATGAACTCGATAACCACCGGCAGGACCGAAACGATGATGATGCCGTAAATGACGACACTGAAATTGTTCTTTACGATCGGGATGTTGCCGAGGAAATACCCGGCGGAAACCAGCCCCGCCACCCAGAGGATGGCCCCGGTGATGTTGAAAGACAGGAACTTGACCGGGGACATGAGCGCAATCCCAGCCACAAACGGCGCAAAGGTACGCACGATGGGAATGAACCGGGCCAAGATAATGGCCTTGCCGCCATGCCGTTCGTAAAACGCATGGGCCTTGAGCAAGTGCTCCTTGTTCAGAAACCGTGTCTCCCGGCTGAATATGCTCGGCCCCACGTGCCGCCCGATCTCATAGTTTACGGCATCCCCCAAAATCGCCGCCCCCAGCAGGACAAGCATACACACGGGATAACTGAGATGCCCGGCTCCGGCCACGGTCCCCGCCGCAAACAGCAGCGAGTCGCCCGGCAGGAAAGGCGTCACCACCAGACCGGTTTCGCAGAACACGACGATAAACAGAAAAAGATACAGCAGCGCCCCATATTCCGCGACAAGTGCGAAAAGATGCTGATCGATATGCAGGACAAACGAAATCGCCTGTTCAAAAAAAGAAAGGTCCGTCATGAAAAAGTCCTGAGCACGCAAATACAGGTTTGAAACGGTTTGGAAAACAGCGCACAGGATACGGACAGACCTGTGGAGAATCAAGTCCTGATCGCCCCTTCAAATGTCCGTAATCCATTTGTCACAATCTCCCTTTACGGCCCGCCCGCGCCCCTGACGCCGTAAGTGCCGCAAGCCGTCCCCAACACCTTTTATTCCTCCAAAAGGAAAATGGCTTGACTTTAAACCGGGGACAAGCTATTGATTCCCCCTGTATTGGCCATCGGTCAATGCGCCAGCATAGCTCAGCTGGTAGAGCAACTGATTCGTAATAGACCAGCTTGTCAACTGGCCAAAAGTAGAAAGTCACTGCAAAAGTGACGAAAAAAGTTTTACAAAACAGGCATTTGCCAGCTTAGCTCACTTGGTAGAGCAGCTGATTCGTAATCAGCAGGTAGCGAGTTCAATTCTCGCAGCTGGCTCCATAAATTACAGGGGTTTAGGTGTTAAAAAGACACTTAAACCCCTGTTTTGCGTCCAAAGGGCTTTTCTAGCCTATTTAGAGCATGGCAGCGGAATAGCTTTTCGAGCGTATTTCGAGCATGACCGGGTTTTCACCCCTCGCGGGGTAGAAATATGACCGGCAACCGTTGCGGGCATGACCCAAAGCACCCCAGGCTTTCCCCAGCCAAACCTATCCGAAAAGGCAAAGGCGGTTTGCCGCGTATCCTGTCACTGGCCGCAGAGAGGGCCAAGGCGTGGTACTACCATCCTAAGAAGTGCAAGCTGCTCCAATCCCACCCACACCGAAAAACGCGCTCAGAACGGCGCGAGGCGTGTCAGATCGTCATTGAGACTATCTTGTCCCACCTTGACCTTGCTTCTCTCTGCCTGGGTACGCCTACGCTGGAGAATGGCTTCATCGACATAGACATGCGAACCATAGTCCGTGATTCCGGCATCGGCCAGAGGCGCTGTGAGCGGGCTATTGCCCTGTTGAAAGAAGCGGGCTTTATGAGGGTGAAGCAACCCCGCACCATCAACGACCAGGGCGATTATGTGGGCCTTCGGGCTATCCGCGTTGTGACCACGCTTTTTTTTGAATTTCTGAATCTTGGGCCAATGCTCCAGAGAGAAAGAGCCAGAGCTACAGAAAGGCTCCAATACCGGGCCAGAAAAGCTCAACACAAGCTGACCGACTTCATGCGCCGAGTGACCAAGGGGCTTCGCAATTCATTCGGATGGAAGCCCTGCCCGTTGCAAGCCGAAATGGAAAAGCGCCAGGAAGAAACCTGGCGCTGGAATATCGCTTGTTCGAAATATATGATCTCTGGCCTTGCTCCAGACGAGTGCCGACGACGAACCAACGTGGAACTCGGATTACCCGCTGACTACAGCCCCGGCAGACGTGCATAGCAGAGTGCGTGTCTGGTCGCATGGGGTTTTTCTGAATTTGGGGTCTATCCCGGCCCTCCTCTCCCTCCAAGATTGGCTTTCCCGGCCTGAATTTCTCCATAAGGGGGATTTTCCGCTCGGCATGCCATGACCGAAAAAAAATAGGTGTCGCATGGTTGGCCTGTAGGTGTCGCGCATAAACCCAAGAGACAAGAAAATTAAGAAAAAAGGAAGGAAGCCGGTTTTATTAAGTCTGCTCTGTTTTACCCATTTCTTATTACGGCGAATCAGCCATAATTAAAGGGCAACTGCAAAGAGCGAAGACACGCGCCTTCAGCGCGGCCAGTGGAGGAATATTTCTCTTAATGTTCTTCGGTTACCTGTGAAACGTCATCAGAACGGCTTGGGGAAGAGGTCATTGTCAACTCTCCCACCAGTTTCGCATACTGCGCCTTCGACAAAAGCTTGCTTGAATTATCTACCTTGATTTTATGATAGTCCCTACCAATCAACTCCATTTTATCATCCAGTATTGCGAAAAATGTTTGCCTATCCGATGCTAGCAGTACATCGTCAACAAGTTTATATGATTTCTTAAGTATCTCCGAGTCAAGTTCATCTTTGACGATGGAATCAAGAACAAATGGTAATTCAACAGCAGAATGATTAATAAGAATTTTTGAGTAAACCATGTATAAAGCCAAAAAAGTCTGGTTCTTTACGGCTCCACTCTCGTTAATTTGCTTAAATTCCAAAAATTTTGAATCAAGCGTAACTGTATTAAACAACAAAGAATGATTAAAAATAAGTTGTTTATAGTCAGACTCAATTTTGTCTCTTTTTCTTGCCTGGGAAGCAAGTAGCTTTTTTGAGTCGGACTCAAGTTTTTTAATCTTCGCTTCAAGGTCAATGGAATGTTCAGATAAGTTTGTTTTTATTTCATAATACTTAGAACGGGTCATTTCTTTAGACTTATTGTGAAGATGTTGCTCTAGTGTAAGCTCTCCCTGCTTAGTTTGTGCCACGCTCAGAAGCGTTTTGTATTCTTTTTCAATGTCAATTTTTTGCTCTAAGAACTCTTGGATTTTTTTCTTCGATTTATTAATATTTTTTTCAATTTCTACAATGGATATTTTAAGATCAAGTATGTTGTTGGTAATTTTAATTCGCTCTCTTGATTGTTCATCTGTCAGAATAGAATGACATTTTGGGCACTCTGTTGAATATTCAGTATATGTTCTTTCATTGTAGAGCAATATCTCCCTAAAATCTCGTAGCTCTTCTTCAAAAGTATTTAGTTTAACTTGCTCAGAGTATATTTTTGATTTGTATCTCCCAATAATTTTTTGCAACTCATTGGCGCATTGAAGATATTTTTTTATCTCTTCCTTAATTTTTTCTTCATCAAATTCCGACGATGTTTCTTTCGCAACAAACTCTTCACGCAGTGAAATTAAGACATGCAATTGATTGTCAATATTAGTTTTTTGTTTACCCAATTCACTAATTTTTTCGGTAAGATCAATATTTAAAGAACTCTTGATACCTAAAACATGCTCAAAGACAGCTTTGGGAATAGACTTTGAATCATACCATGCTAGATTGATTGTGTTTTTGTATGGAGTCTTATCCCACGAACTATCTTGATCAATGTAAAAAAGATTTAATATGGCAGACGCGACAACTTTTTGGGGAGTTGTATCTTGTTTTGTGGGCAATTTGATTTTGACATTAAGAATATCTGACAACCACTCTGAATAATCGCGCTCTGAAAGTGGATGCTCAACTCCATTAACCCAAAATGTATCTTTATGGCGAAGAATATAGCCTTCTGATTCATTGTGTGAATAGTAAATCTTAAATGCCATCTCCTTATAATTCCACCCAGAAGCAAAGTTTTTAATCTGAAGCCCAAGTGTATAATATAGTGATTTCAGCAAACACGATTTTCCAGAAGTATTATCTGCGGAATAAATAATATTTGCTCTCGGCGAGAAACAAAAATCATTTGCCTCTTCATTTGAGATGTCAAATATCACAAGCCTATTAACAATCACTGTCATGCTCCAGTATTTTGTCAACCAATATGTCAATAATTATAGCATAAAGGATAGGCTTATCCGTTTTGTCGGCAGACAGACCATCACAAAGAATTTTTACTTGTGCTGCTTCATTGCTAGTATCTATAGAAACTTGTTCGAGTTGTTCTGAAATTTTCCGCCTTAAGCTTCGGTGAATTGTGTATAGATTAAAAAATTCCCTGATGACTTTAAATTTTATCGCCTTAGGAAGATTGCATTCATCTAAGATTTCTTTTCGCAAATCGCTTCGGAATGCTTCTTTATCAACCTCTACAAATATTTTATCTAAATTAGCTTTTGTAAGTTCCTTTCTAGAAAGTAAGTTTTGATGCTTGTTCGGATCTATTTCACTTTTAATGTCAATTTGTGTGAACAGTTCCGTAAGTGATGCTCTTCCTTTATTCCCATCAATGCAAATATTCCTGTCGGACATAACGCCAAGTAAGAACGGGATGGCGGTATCTAATTTATCTTCAAAAGGCGAAATTACTAAAAGTGACTTGCCAATTTTGTCTTTTAATCCAGCACAGGGAAGATTCTCAACTTTAAGAGCTTCCTCAAACTTTTGTTGTTGCTCAAGGGAATACTTAAAGACATCACAAGGAACCAGCATGCCCGCAACCTTTTCAAGGTGCTTTTTATCAGCCTCACTAAACTTATTTGTTGTTACAATCTTATATGCGGCTCCAGGGAACTTTTTATCCAAAAGCTTACCAAGAATTGAGCGCTTTGTATTTTTATCTTGCTTGCCAATTTTGGTCAGGCTCAATTTTTCACTTTTTATCTGAATAAAAAACTTATTGTTTTCAGCGAAAACTTCTGCATCATCTTGATTTTCTATGATTATTTGGAAGCCGTCTTTCTGATAGTTAAGCACAGCAATATAGGCAATTACCGCTTTTTGGTAATTGAAGCCTTTTATTGCTACAGAGCCGCCGCTATCAATGGTCATAGGATGCCTTCAACAGGTAAAATAAAACGCATGGTTGTGAGTAACAGTAAACTGATTATATTAGTACAACTTATGCGGTGTTGTTTCAAGTTGTTGGTCAAAATATGAAGGCTCACTTCCCCTGATCCAACTCTCGTTCGATCTCTTCGACAGTTGGCAGGCTTGTTTTCAAATCCTCTGGAACAGCGCGGGTGAGTGCATAATCAGATACAGCCAAGGGCTTCGCCATATCCCGCAAAGCGTATTCAGCCAAAAGGCCGTTTTTCTTTTTGCACAAAATCAGCCCGATAGTTGGATTATCGTTTTCATGGCGCAGAAGATCATCGACTGCCGAACAGTAAAAGTTCAACTTGCCCGCATATTCTGGCTTGAAGGCTCCAGCCTTCAACTCAATGACAACATAGCAACGTAGCTTGAGGTGATAAAAAAGCAGATCGATATAAAAATCCTCTCCGGCCACTTCCAGGTGTACTTGCTTGCCCACATAAGAAAATCCGCTTCCAAGCTCCAGCAGGAATTCCGTGATATGCTTCACCAGTTCGCGTTCAACTTCGCGCTCATGTGCTTCATCACCGACTGATAGGAAATCAAAAATATACGGGTCTTTCAGGACCTCTTGCGCCATGTCCGACTGCAACTCCGGCAGGCGGTCTTTGAAGTTACTGACCTTTAGGGCGTCAATCTGGCGGGCGTGAAGTTGAGTTTCAATCTGTATTTGCAAGATAGATCGTGACCAGCCATGCTCGATAGCTTGCAGCCCATACCAGAGGCGCTCATTGTTGGCCTTTAGCTTTTCAATGATGGTGAGAGTATGCCCCCAAGGCAATTTGGCAACAACCTGTTGCAAAATTGGAGTTTCCGCACAAATCTGCGCTAACTGGCGCATATATCTAAAATTTCTTGGTGAAAAACCTTTAATGTCAGGAAACGCTAGTCGGAGATCATTCCCTAGCCTTTCGATAATTTTGGTTCCCCACCCCTCTGCGTCGCGGCGTTCAAGAATCGCTTTCCCAATATCTAAGTACAGGGCAACAAGCTCGGCATTGGCAGCCAGCACGGCAGACATACGCGCCTTGTGGACTCGCGCTTTCAGGTCTTTCAGCAGATCATCATACCCTTGCGGCAGCAGGGCCAGCCCATCATTTCCCATAGATTTTACCGTATTATGCAATTTGGCAACAGGCTGTTGCCAAATTGGCGAACCATGCCTGCACTTGAAGTGTCAGCTTTAGCAACCCTACAAGGGTTCCTGAGGTTGTTCGTATATCTGTAAGCCAGCAGCAAAACCCCGTCAACAGGCGGTATTCTTTAGCCCACAGCAATATGGAGGCATACTTTTTCACACATAGATGGAGCGCAGCCATAATTCTGCATTCTCAAGCATAGACAACAATACACAGTCATAGACAAGAATAAGTTACTATAATTTCCGTATTTGTGTTCTTAAATTTATTTATCTGTGCTACTGTATTGGCATTTCAGAGGACAGGACAGAGGAAGTGTACCCACCTTCCGGCGGCTCCATTCCTGTCCTGCCCTGCGGGGCTGCTTATTCGCGGTTCCGCTCAACGCCAAAACAAGAGGCAGACCCCATGAAGATGGCATTCACGCTAGCCGTTCTGCTTTGTCTGTATACACCAGCAGTCGCAGCGGAACTTTACGCCACGCCAGAGCCGCCCGCCCAACTGGTAGAAGCTATCGCCCTTCAGGAATCCGGCCTAAACCCTTTTACGGTCAATATAGCCGGAAGATCCTACTACCCTGCCACGCGGGAGAAAGCGAAACAGCTCATACAAAAGGCGATTGCGGCTGGCTTGTCTTTTGACGTTGGTAAAATGCAGATAAACTCATGGTGGATGGAGCGATACGGCATAGACCCGTTATCACTGCTCGACCCGGCCATCAATGAGAGTTGGGGTACATGGATACTTGCGGAAGAGATCGCCCGCTACGGCCTGAACTGGAAAGCCGTGGGCAAATACCATTCCCCAGACGCAGAGCGTGGCAGGCGCTACGCTTGGCTCGTTTATCGTCACTATGCAGGCCTAAGAGCCTCCAAAATTCAGGAGGCTCCTTGTGCCGAGCAAAAAATTGATTCTCAGAACCTATCTGACCCCAGAGGAACACGCACAGATCAGAGCATCGGCCAGCAAGGCAGGGCTGTCCCTTTCCACGTTCAGCAAAAGGGTGTGCCTTGGATTTTCCGTCCCAAGTCTGGAACATCAGGAGGCAAGGATTGAATTACGACGGCTCAAAGGCGACCTTGGCAGACTTGGCGGGCTGGTGAAACAGGCATTGGCGAATGGCGCGGACAGGCTGACAGTTCACCGTCTTTTACATGAACTGGACGTCCGGCAGCGGGAAGTTCAGCAGGCCATAGCGGGCATACGATGATCAGCAAAAAAGTGGACATCAGCCCCCAAAATGACAACTACGCCCGTCTTGCCGAGTACATTGCCGATGCCGGGCATGAAGGCGAAAAAAGTCTCATGCGCTGGTGCGCCGGATGCCTTGGGGATGATGATTACCAGAACGGCATTGCCGAGGCCATGGACGTTCAGGCCATAAACGTCCGCACCACGAAAAACAAAACCTACCATCTTGTGATCAGCTTTCGCCTGGAGGACGAGGCAAAATTGACGCCGGAGGTGTTCATGGCCATTGAAGAACGCTTTACCGCCGCGTTGGGTTATACCGAGCATCAGCGGCATTGTGGCGTCCATAAAAACACCGCCAATCTCCATATGCACATAGCCTACAACATGATCCACCCGGAAAAACATACCCGACATGAGCCTTTCCGCGATTACTGGAAGCGGGACACTTTATGCCGGGAGCTGGAGCAGGAATACGGTCTTGTGGTTGATAATGGCCGAAACAAAGAGAAACAGCGGTCAGTGGGCGCAAAAGCTGCCCTCATTGAAGCCCACACAGGCCAACAATCCTTTGAATCGTATGCTAAGGACCAGAGAGACACCATCTTGTATGTTTTGGCGACAGCAACGGATTGGCAAACGCTCCATGAGGGGCTTGCCCGGCATGGTTTGGTGATAAAACCACACGGGAACGGTCTGATTTTGGCTGATCGCCATAATCAGCAGCATACCGTAAAAGTCAGCGCAGTAGACAGAGCCTTCTCACTGAAAAAGCTGGAGGGAAAGTTCGGGAGGTACCTTCCAGCGCGGGACTTGGAAAAAATACCAGAGCAAAGCCGGTATCAGGGGACCCCCTTGCATCGCGCTCCAGAACGAGGCGCTTTGTACGCGGAATATCAGCAGGGCATTAAAGACCGGAAAACCGGACTGGCTACCATCAAAGAAAGGGAAAACGCAGCACTTGCGGCAATCAGGGAAAAGTGGGCGGCCAAACGCAGGGAATTGGAACGGCTGAACATAGCAAAAAAGAACCGCCTTGGTCTGCTGCAACTGGCCCGCAAGCATGAGGCAGAAGAAATCGCCAGAGCCAAGCTGCCGTTTCAATCTACTTGTGAGGACATACGTGAAAAGGTTCCTTTCACTTCATGGAATGGTTTCCTACAATATAAGGCTGGTCAGGGCAATGAAATCGCTTTAGCCATTTTACGTTCCAAGCTGAAGATAGCGGAGCCGGATCGCGTTCCGCAAGACTCCGCGATTAAGGAATGGGCACTGCACGGTAAAGAGCAACCAACAATGAGTCGTGCGGAAATGCAGGCTAAATACGCAGCCAAGGAATTAGCTGCCTTGGATAATAAAATCATGAGCGGCAAAGGAAAGAAACAGCTTTTGGCTCTGTTACGTATGGAACAGCTTGCCGCCGAGGAAATAACACACATACGTGGTTTCTCGGCAACAGTAGATCACAAGGGAATAATTGTTTTTTTCCTACCTGGTGGTGGGAGGATTCTGGACAGCGGAAAGGAACTCTTCTTTTCAAACAAAAATGCCTCCATCCGGCATGTCGCCCTCCGCTATGCTCAAAAAAAATGGGGGAACAGTCTGTGGATAAAGGGGAATAAAATTATGCGTCGAGAAAAAAAGTTGGATGAAGAGCACATTCAAAAACAGCAGAAAAATATGGAGAGATGACGAGAGAATGCAGTTTTCATTGTCTATATCGATATGATAGTATGGTATAAAAATATTTTGTGGCCTAGGTTGAGAGCAGTGCAATTTGATGTGCCTACCTCCGTAGGCACTGTTAGGAGCTATTTACGTTTTTTTAGAATTAATTAGGGCCAAAAATGTCAAGATAGATTCTTTCACAGCCATTGCAGCGAATGGTAGAGCTTTTACTTCATCATTATTATTGAGAAGTTCCAATTCGCATGTGTGTAGAACTCTACTAATGACTTCACGGCAAATTTTTTCCAGATCTTCAAATTCAAGATTGCTTTTGTCCATGAAAAACTCCTTTTGGAGTTTCTGCATACCGCAACAATGCTGATACTCACAAAAAAACCGCCAGTATTACTACAAGCGGTCATTAAGGCCACAAGCGAGAAACAGCCCGTCCGTTTCTCCCATGGCTGCCGCACAGAGGCACCAAACGCATTTACGATGCGGGATGCTTATGAGATGCCTTGCCGTGCGCAGCAGCTTGGGCGATAGATAAGATGCCTTATCAGGCTATATTCATTAAATTTTCATCGTAGAGAAAATTTATAAGGAATCAGAACAATTGTATTAACCGGTTGACCTCTGACCTTTCCTGGAAGGAACCGTGTTCGCCGGGCCGCAGCCAGTGCCGCTTCATCAAAGACGCCTGTGGGGCTAGAAGAGTAAATGGTACATTGTTGTGGCTTGCCGGAAACATCCACGACAAGTTGAACCACCACCTGTCCCTGCATGTTCATCCGTCGGGCCTTGTTCGGGTATTCGGGCATCACTCTGCGAGAAATGGACGGACGTTGATCCACGACGTCTTCAGCGTATACGCTCAGGTCACCCATGGTACGCGCTGTTCCCTGCGCCGTACCGCCGCCAGTTTCTGTCGAATTTTGTGACATCGTGGCTGTTTGTGACTTCTGGGCGGAAGCTTGTTCTGTTCGGTTCTCTGTGTCCTGCGTCTGCTTTATGGTACGATTTTGGGGCTTAGGCTTGGGGCGCGAGGGAGTCACTGGTTTCGCAGGAACTACCGGTGCCGGTTTGGGCGGAGTCGGGGCGACTTCCGGCTCCACTGGCCTAATCGGCATTTTAGGTTGAGGTTCCGCAGATGCTGAAGTTGTCTTTTTTTCCTGTCCCGGAGCAATAGAGGTTTGAGCCGGAGCAAACTCAGCGAGTGAAACGCGATAGGCTTTCTCTTCCGGCAAGATTTCGGTGCTTGCGAAAAAGAATCCGGCTATGGCTATGAAGCCATGTAGAAGTAGGGAAAATACTAAGGTCGCGGCACGTTGGAAAAAGCTCATAGAAGTCATTGCAAAGTCATGCCCGTTACAGGTTTATGTCGGGCTGCACCTTCTCGGCATCTCCGGATGCCAGCCCACCCCCAGATTCCGCCACCATGCCCAAGTTAGTTATGCCGACTGCCCGGATGCAGCCCATGACTTCCATCACCACACCGTACGGAACTGCCTTGTCAGCACGCAGGAAAAGCTGTTTGTTCAGAGCAAGTACGGTACGCCTCAGCAGAGAATCCAAGTCGGCCATGGTCGTGGGATATTCATCCAGGAACAGCGCTCCGTCGCTTTTGATACTCAAAATCATGTGATCATCTTCCGTGGGCAGTACCTCCGCAGCTTGTACTTGCGGCAGATCCACATCTAGACCTTCAGTCATCATGGGAGCCGTAACCATAAAAATGATTAGCAGTACCAGCATCACATCCACAAAAGGAGTCACGTTGATATCGGCCACAAAATCGTCATCAGATGAAGACATGGCTACTTTTCCCCCGCAAATGAGATGCCGTCTTGATAAGCGTTAACCTCATGCTGCATGCGGTTCAAAAGCTGTCCCGCGTAGTTGATACACACGCCTTCAATGTTTGTAAGGCGCGCACGGAAGATGTTGTAACCACACACCGCAGGGATGGCGACGAACAACCCCACCGCCGTAGCAATGAGCGCTTCGGCAATGCCGGGAGCGACTGTTGCCAAGGAAACGCTTTTCAGGGAGGCAATTGCATGGAAGGAGTGCATGATGCCCCACACCGTACCGAAAAGGCCGATGAAGGGAGCAGTGTTGGCCGCAGTAGCTAAAAGCGCCAACGAAGATTTGAGGTGTGCCATTTCTTCGGCAATACCGAAGTGTAGGGCGCGGCGGACGTTGTCGTTGAGCAGGCGCTCAGCATCGCCAGTGCGGGTGATGCGGTTGAATTCTCGCACAGCTCGGCAAGTGATGCCATACAGGGGGGAGCGTTTATCGCTCTCCACCAAAGGCAAGGCAAAAGCCAATGCACCTGCATCGTCAAAGGCGCAGAGTCCCTGTCTGGTACGCCGTCGTGCAGCACGCAGGGTCAACCACTTGGCGGCCATATATGCCCAGCTCGCTACAGACATAAACAAAAGCAATACTAATACGCACTTAGAAATAATACTGGCCTGCAACACGGCCTGAAGCATGGAATCCATCCGCTGTTCCTCACCCAATTGTATTTTGAAGTCCCGCGAGCATCTCTAATACTGCGCTGCGTTTTCTGATGATACGGCTCAATAATTACGATTTTAAAATTCGTGTAAGGGGCCTTCCGCGCGCTGAGCGTAGTCAGCTATGACGGTCAAAAGCCATCCGGCAGGGCGCGAAGCCCTATGCCGGATGTAGCTCACAACCAAGTTAGCTTGCCTGTCCAGATACGCTCGCCTGCCGTGCAATGGAGTCTATGGTTGCGGCAAGGCGCTTGCTGACCCCGTCAAAATCCATGCTGTCAATGTAATATTTTTCAAGAACGCCATGTTCTGCTTTGATCTGCGCCAGGGTTTGCATTGCAAGGGAAAGAGTCTGTTCATATCGGGCCATATTTTCCGAAATTTCGTCCTGAAGCCCGGTTGGACGTTTGGAATTCTTTCCCTGAAGCGTAAAGGATTCTTTGATAACCTGCGTCGGCAACTCGTCAGGTTGCGTTGTCATCAGAAGGTTCAGTGCGGGAATGTGCACGTGATCCAGCAGATGAGGGTCAATGGGTCTGTGGTAATATTCCACATCAAAACCACGGAGTTTCGCTTTTTCGGCCACGTCCGCCAGAATTTTTGTCCGGCCCATGCCCGCTTCTCCCTTCACAGCCAAAGCCGTAGTTTCTGGGCGCAGCAGGCTGGCGATGTTGTGAATGGCTCCTTCCGGTGTATTGGAAGAAATGTAGGCATGACGTTCCGCACCGTACATTTCCGAGTTGGAGCGAAGAAGAGCGTCTGCAATGATACGCTCTGCTACAGCGGACAGCTCTCTAGGATCTTGGTGGGCAATATGAATATCTTCCACATTGGCAAGGAACTGTCTGGCTGCGTTCAAGACCCGGAAAGCTTTACGGAAAAGCCTCTCCGCTTCCTGGTTGATTTCTATAATTTCTTTGGAGTGCTGACGGATTCTTTCGGTGTCCCAATGGTCGCCAAGGTTGAGAATTTCATCCACTGCACCGGGATTTCTGGGATCAAAGACATGGTGACCGGTGGCAGCAGTGACTACGGCTTTCAATGCCGGAACGACAACGGCGTCATACGACTGAGGGTCAAGGGAGCAATGCTGATACTCCAGATCATAACCCTGTTGAGCAAAAGTCTCTCCAATGGCGCTGATGAACGTAGATTTTCCCGTCCCTGGTCCACCTTTGACAATAATAATACGTGCTCCTTCAAGCCTGGGTAAAAAGTTAAAAAAGGTGTGAAAACCACTGCCTGCATTGCAGCCGAAAAAGCAGCGTGTTGTGTGTTGACTCGTCATGCTCAAAACTCCTATTCTATTAAGGTTTGTTTACAAATATTCCGTAACAGTCCGCCTCACGAACGCGATTAGCAATCTCACTCATCTGTGTTGTGTAAAGACCTTTTACTTTCATTCTGTCGAAATACTCTCCTCCAGAAAATGTATAGCGTTTTACGAGGCCCAACTCAGAAGAAAGGCCTTCCTGTTCGGCATGAATAATGTCCCCACAAGCAAGAATTTGCGGTAGCGTGATTGCGTGTTTTCCCCGCAACGTCCGCACTGCGTTATGTCCGGCAAGAGAGCCTGTCGCTATAGCTTCGGTGTGCCCCACAAAAAATCCAGATTTTTCACCGGCGCAGAAAAGATTATGAAAGCCGTCCACTTTTAGAGAGTTATTCCGAGGGGCTCTAGACAGAAAGCGTACCGAATTTGCATATCCGCTCCCCGTGGCGATCATGGCGTTTTCAAATCCGGCAATGTGTCGCATATCTTCTAGTGACAAAAACGGCGTCATAATTTTAGCCGTGTCTCCGGTATCCAAGAGGATCACGTTAGCTGCATATTCTTGCAGAGCGTATTGCTGGCAGGATTTGCTCCGCAGCTTCTCCCGGTTGATCAAGGTGTTGGGCAACGGAGCAATGACAAGCCCTCGCGTATTCAATGCCTTTTGGATGTCCGCAGACAGAGAGTTCTTACGGAGTTCAAAAGAACCGGAAAGAGAGCCTACTTCGCCGTCGCGTCTCATACCCACGTAATCAGTCAACCCAGCGCAGGCCGTCAGGCTAATCCTAGGTCCAAACATTGGACAACGCAGAACGCACATAGCGCAACCGTTTCCGTATCGTGTGCAATTGCTCAACGAACCCGCCGAGCCTGTAGCGTCTATAAATACGTCACCTTCGAGCCTTGACTCTGCCAGATCATGCAACGCCACGCCGCAAATGGTTGAGCCGCTCGTCAGAAATTCAACAACACGCGAGCGGAATCGTATCTCAATGCCACACGTTTCCAGAAAATTCCGCACCGCCGGTTCGATTTTAGTAGTAGAATAGAGCCAAGCATGCGCATGCCCCGGGAAATTAACATTTTTATGCGTCGCGACACTGTCGGTGATGCTGAAAAGTCCTCCCGCACCCATGGCTGTCAATTCTTCCGCCGCCGTCTGCCGACCATTATTTCGCATGATTCCACCTGCCAAACCGCAGCCAAGAAGCATGTCCGTACGCTCCAGAATGACGACCCTGTCGGCTCCAGCTTGCTTTGCAGCAAGCGCCGCCGCAGAACCTGCCCACCCGCCTCCGATAATAATCACCGTACTTTTCATGTTCTGCCCGTCCTTACCGAGTATCACACCTTAGCGCAGTGTTTTGCACACTCTGATGGGTTCACAACCAATTACATCAAGGCATGCTCCACATATGCCTTCGCCGCAGCACATGGTTCGGCTAACAGCTCCAAAAAATAATGCAGTCACACCAGCACGAGCCGAAATATCCGCCGTCATTTTGGTCAAAAGCTCACCTCCAGCACAGAACACTATCTGGCAAGATGTTTCCTTCATCAGTGTATGGAGAGCTTCTTTTTCGTCAGGAAAGGTCATTTCGAGAATGCGCATCTCAGATTCCGGCAAAAATTCCCTTATAAATGCGCATTCTGGTTTTCCAAGCACCACAGTGACTTGATTTCCGCCACGTAGCAGTGAATCCGCTACATTGGGTAGGACAGAAGCTGCGATGCCACCGGACACAAGAAGGCAGGATTCGCCCCTCGTCGCTGTAATACGCCTACGACCCGTTATTCCATTCCAGTACGGGCCACGTATCCACAATTCAGTTCCGGATCCACGCAGACTTCTAGTCTTCGGCCCGATTACCCTATATGCAAGTATGATAGTTTGTGTTTCTGGGTATGCTCTAACAACGGCAATAGGGGTATCAAAATGCGGATTTTCGTTACCACGAGCGAAAACAAAGCTTCCTGGCGCACGCAGCTCAGCCGCTAGGGACGGCGTAACTCGTACGGCAACTATTATTGCACCTTCATGGCGCTCCCATTGCTGAAGGATTGGAAACTTGCAGCTTTGCCGGACCTTACCTCTACCCCATTGGCTGTGAGACAAAATGCACGATCCGGCCCAATGGCAACGGCATTCGCCTTCACCGCGTAGCAGTGAGCACTCTATACATTGTCCAAGTTCCGCGAGTTGGCACGGGCAATAGGCGCTTCCGGCGTCCACACATTCTACAGGCCGTTTCACTATGGAGCGTGGGGTAACTTCGAACTTCGGTTTTGATAAGAGCTCATGTCGAAGCATGTTCGTCTCCGATGTTTTTCTCTGGCATGATTCTGTTCAGGCCAAGCACGTACGCACCAGCCAGAATGAGGATTATTTCTTCGTAGCATCCAACATGTCCAAAAATCTTAGGAATATTGACCAGAACCCAGGCAAGCAACATAAAAACGATGATATTATCCACACGTGGCATTGCCGCACTGAGAAGAGCCAGTGTAAAGATTGCTAATGGGCACGGCACTCCAGGTAGTGCAATCATGCCATGCCCACTGAGCATACCGAATGCTGGAAATAAAAAAGCAAGAATGACAAAGATGAATGCCAAGAATCGTCTCAATGGAGAAATATCGAAGGTAAAATGAATTCTTCTAGCCATAATATCTACAAGAAATAGATAACCAATAGCTAGATACAGAGGGCCAGCAAAAAACTTCGCCATGGGTAGTTCACTGAAGTACATCAAAAAGCAGGCGATACCGTTAAAAATAAATATACTACTTAATATGACCTTGACGATAGCATCAGTTCTGGCTCCCTCTCGCTTGGCAATCAGAAACAATATGCCCAAGTACGCAACGATGATCAGCATCTGCACGATAAATGTGTCATCTCTAAAACTCTGAAGCGTCATCCAGAACGGTTCCATGTTTTTCATATTTGTGTCCTTTTTTGACGGCATTCGACACCATGTTGATCCAACGTCATAATGCGTGCCGTTTTTATGAATATATCTTCAGGATCATGTGCAATCTGCATCATTCCAGCTCTAGATCGGAAAAGGAAATCAGCCAAATATCGTTTCATTTCGGCGCGTAGAGCGGGATCAAAACCGACAAACGGTTCATCGAGAAGCAATAGTTCCGGATCCACAGCTAGCGCTCGCGCCAGTGAAACGCGCTGTTTCATGCCGCCGGAGAGTTCCTCGGGCACCGCCTCCAGAAAATGGGCTAACCCCATATGTTCCAGCATATTCGTCGCCTTTTGTCCGGCTTGGGCGGGATCCATCCCCAAGCTGAGTAAAGGTAGCATGACGTTCTGGAGTGCGGTTCTCCACGGCAGCAGACGGGGTTCCTGAAAGACAACACCAATGCGTTGCGCTCCGATGTGGACATATCCACTTGTGGGACGCAAAATGCCCGCCGCCAGACGCAATAAAGTTGACTTGCCTACTCCGCTGCAACCTTGCAAAACTATTACTTCTCCAGGATCCAGCTGTAGGGAAAGGTCACGCAAAACATCATGTCTTGCGTAGGCAAAACCCACCTGAGAAAAAAGCACCAGAGAAGTCATCTTGCCTTCCTCTGAGATGTGTTGTGTCTGGTCAACAACAGCAGAGCCGCCTCAAGAACACCCACCAGAAGCATGCTGACCAGCGCCAAAGCGTAAAGCGCCGCAGTATCCAGATTGGTTCTGGCGATAGCTAAAGCATGGCCTAGCCCACAGGTGGCACCTATAGTTTCCGCCAGAATGGTTACACGCATCCCTCCCCCGAGGGCGATAATGGAACTTGAGAGTAAGGGTGCTGTGATAGCTGGAAGATACACATGCCAGAAGCGTTGTAAGCGGGTAATGCGGTAAACGGCGATCATTTCTTGCAGCCCGGAATCCACGGATCGGATACCTTCCACAACACCTACGTACACCGTTGGCACTACCGTTAGGGCCACAACGAAAATCACCATTTCAGAGTCAATACCAAACCAAAGCATGCCGAGCATGACCACAACTACGCCAGGCACGCTGGAAAGCATCCAGCGGGCGGGGGTAAGCGCCAAACGCAGCTGTTTGTAAAACCCAGCTGCCAGCCCTAAGCAGATCCCCGCACCTCCACCTAAAGCGATACCGCACACAAAACGCTCAAAACTGATGCGGAAGTCATCGCGCCAGAAGTCTGGCTGCGAAAGGATGTCGCACAGGGCGATAAGCGTCGCCGCTGGCGATGGCATAACAAATCCCTGACAGCCCCGCGCCGCAACCTCCCATGCTCCTATAAGAACACCGCAGCCCAAAAGCCCCCAGAACATATCAGTGGCGCGCATCGGACAACCTCAGGAAGTCTTCTCCAGGCATACGCCCTCCAACAGAGGCCGGAGAAACTTCAAGTAACCGGGTGAGGAAAAAAGTCGCCATCATCGCTGCGTGGTCGCTGTCCATAATGCGTATGTCGCAAACCCGCTCTACATTCATTCCTTCAAGACTCCTGCCTAAAACAGGAAAAACATCGCCCGTAGTTTCAAGTGCCATGCGGGGGTGCTCCCTAGCATGGCTCACTCCCTCTACATAACTCGTACGAATGGCAGTTAGAGCCTCTTGACTGTCCGCCAGTGAACCAAAGACGGTAAGCGCCCCCAGCGGCATACATGGTGACTGAGGAAACGTTTCGGCCCACAGTGCACGGATATCCAGACATCCCAAAACGGGAATTCCTGAGGTATCAATCTGAATTCCAAGGGCAGACATGGCCTTTCCTGCCGCCGGTTCCACCAAGAAGGCATGCTTTGCACGACCACTACGCAGCATACCCACGGCCTCTAGAGCGCTACCCACATGGCGGGGCATGAAGCTCAGCCCGTGTTTTTTCATGAGTATGCGTAGCACAACTTCCGGCATTTCCCCTGGCCCGAAAGGCAACAGAATCTCCTCCCCATTCAGCATGTCCACGCTAGAAAATTCCTGATTAGTGGAAACAATCCAAGCTGGACCGGAAAATACGGCCACTACAGTGCAGTGCACTCCCTTGTTGTGCAACGCGGCGGCGGACGCCACCGTCATGAGTGCCACGTCCACCTTACCTTTGGCGATGAGAGCGCGAAGCTGCTCCGGTGAATTCCAGGGCGTGAACACGGCCCCTTCCCTTCCTGGTACGTGAGGAGGTAGAGTGCGCATTAACACTAGCGGAATGGCCTCGCGCACGGGCGGACCGGCAAGGCGTAGCGGAGGTTGCGCCGCGACAGAGATAGTCCAGCCCCCGCAGACCACCCAAGCAAGAAGAAGAGCGAACGCGCACGGACGGATGTTCATACCGTGCCTTCCGTCAATGTCCCGGACTTACGCAGGATTGCTACTTCATTTTCACCAAAAAGCATGTTGATAGTTCGCCGTTCCAGAGAGGCGAAACCAGCCTCAAGTGCCAGCCTAGCTATGCGCCCCTCCTCAAACGAAACATCTTGGCCTTCCAACGCCAGAGAGAGGCGGGAAATAACCACCTTCTCCGGAGCGGTGCGCTCTCGATTCAGTCCCTCGTGCAGACTGACAAAGACTCCACCGGGGTTCAGGGCGTCCAGCAGTTTTTTCATGAATGCAGGGAGGTCTTTCACAAAATACAGGCTCTGACCGGCCCATATGCAATCATAGCCGCATCCAAAGTCGATCTGATTGTAATCACCGGGATAGAACTCCGCACGCTCTTCCATGCCCGCAGCCTTGACCTCCTTTCGGGTCAACTCCAGTACAGGAGGCAAATCGCAGAATGCTCCCCGTAATGCCGCATTACGGCCCATAATAGACAAACCAATAATACCTGGTCCGCATCCAAGATCGAGAATATGGCGGAAATGCCGAAATTCCGGCAGCGACACCGCCATGTCCGCCAGTCTGCGAGATACCTCGCCCTGTTGGTAAGCAATCATGTCACGACTAGATTTTTTCCACAGATCTTTTCCGTCAATACGATCATCTTCTTTTACCGGCTGCGGCCCAGAATAGAGCAGTTCCTTCATCTTGCTGAGATTCCGGTGCTGCATGGCCTGGAGCCTACGCATCAGGTGACCTAGGTAGGTATTGGTTTCTTTGCGAAGATACATTTCGGCAAGTGCAGAATTGGCGTAGACCCCATTCTTTTTTGAGGTAAGGCCGAGAGCTGCCATAGCATCAAGGACGTGGGCGAGATTTCCAGCATGCGGATTACCGAGGTGTGCCGCTATACCTTCCAGCGTACCCGTCTTGTGCAGAATATCGGGTAATTCCAGCTCAAGGGCCAGATCAAGCAACGCTGTGCGCACTGAGCCGAGCATCCAGTCTGTGAGGATTGAAACATCCGGTGACGCAGAATGTCCGGATGCAATTTTTTTTTCATCGTGCATACTAAAAACTCCATGAAACAGTTGTACCGAAACTGAACGGATTGCCGTCTTCCACAATTTTGTTGCCATTAGCCACAAGTTTTTTTGTTATATAGTGTGTATCAAAGACATTCTTCCCCCAAATAGCCACGGTAAGATTTTCGCCACGGTATCCGAATTGAAGATTGACTGTATTGTATCCAGGATCGCTAAGTGTATTTTCAGCGTCGAAATACTGTTTTCCAGATCCGAGATATTCCGCTTGCGCAAAAAAGCCGGATGGATGTGTATAACCAACGCCTAGGTGATACGTGAGGTCTGGTGCCCAAGGCAGACGATTGCCGCTATAGTTTTTTCTTCCACCACTGGGAGTGGACACCGTCCACTGGTCAATTTCAGAACGGGCATATCCAACGCCACCACGCAACTCCCAGCCCTCAAGTGGGTATGCCCTGACCTCTAGTTCGACGCCGGAAGTATGAGCCTTTGCAGAATTGGTGAATTTCCATGTACCGATGCCTGCAGATGGAACTTCTTCCCGAACCTGTTTGTCTCTGATGTCAGAATAAAAAGCGGAAACATTGGCTTGTAATTTGTTATCCAGCCAGTGTGTTTTCAGCCCAAGTTCGTAGTTGGTGCTGTATTCCGGTTTATAATAAAATGTATCTTTTGAACTGGCTGAAAAAACATTAAAGCCTCCTGGCAGATAGCCTTGGGACCATGATGCATACGTAGTCAGGTTGTCTGTAACGTCGAGAGAGGCGGAAGCCATGGGAAGGAACTCCGTGTAGCGAAAACCTTTTTCATACGCACGCCGCTGCCCTGCACCGGTTTTATATGTTTGTTCACCATCTAAGCCCGTATATTCAGCCCGTAGACCTGCCGTCAGCCGAAAGGCATCCGTAATGGCATAGGTGGCCTGCCCGAAAAGTGCCCCCGTTGTTTCCGTGTAGTCCGTATGCAGATATGTGGTTGCAGCGGCCCGTCGGCGAATTCGGTTCATATCCGTATTCATGGAGGTTTTTCCCAAAAAGAGCCCGGCTACCCAAGAAAGCCTCTGCTTACCTACGGAAGAAAAACGCAGCTCTTCTGAGATATTGCGCTGATTAATACTCATGTCGGACACGCCCAGAGGTAACGGCGTTCTGTCAAGATCAGACAACATCTTGTATTTGTAATCTAAATAGCTGGTTATTGATGTTGTTCTAACATGCTCTCCAGTATGTGTGATGGTGAACGCAGGAATCACAAGATCAGACGAAGCCTCGTCTGGGGCATCGGAGCGAACTTTATACCGTCCGCTACGGTATGGCCCGGTGGACAAGCGCATACTGCCTATGCCATCGTCACTGTGTGTGGCATCCAATGACATGCGCACATCCAACGCATCCGTAGGGGTGAGTCGTAAAACCACTCGTCCCGAATCAGCCTTGTGTCGTGCCGCTTGATCTTTCTGTTTATATTCGTTGCGGACAAAGCCATCCGTTTGATGGCGAAGATAGCTTCCTGAAAAGTACACCTTGTCCTCAAGCAATGGCCCAGCCGCAGAAGCCCCCAGACGAAAGGTGTTATGATTCCCAAATTCCGTAAAAAGTGATCCCCGTAACTTGTTGTCCGGTGTGCGCCGCACAAGGTTAATCACCCCCGATTCACTGTTTCTGCCATAAAGAGTTCCCTGCGGACCGCGCAGCACCTCAATGCCTTCCATGTCATGCAGGTAGATGTTCTGCATGTAGGACAAAGGATACGGCACCCCATCCACATAAAGCCCCGCTGGAGAATGTAGCGCCGTATCCCAGGTGGACATGCCGCGAATGACAATTTCATTACCGGAGCTAGTGCTTTTCATATGGACGTTGGGAAACATTTTTGTAGCGTCCTGCAAGGTTTCAGCCCCCTGATTTTCCAGATCGATATCCGAAGCCGTGGAGACGCTGCCTGCAATCTCCCGGAGCGCCTGTTCACGCTTAGTGGCGGTAACGGTGATCGCTTCCAGCGTATAGGTATCAGCGGGCTGCGGTCGTGATTCTGCCGCATGGGCGCTTTCGAATAGAAGAAAATAACTTAGGATCCCTCCTAAAATGTAATGACGCATGGCGTGTCACCTCTCCCCGGCGTGTGCTACTTTTAATTGAATTTGATTTTCCTTTTCATTAAACTAGAAAAAAGAGTCTTGCTAACCGTGGAAAGGTCAAAAAATATCCCCAGCGGGGTATCGCCGGGGTCGTTGAGGAATGTATGGGATTAGGACAAGATTTGACGCTCTTCGCCGGTCCTGGTTTTTACCGAACCTGCGGAACAGATTCTTTTATGCTCAGGCCGGGCCTTGTGTTGCAGCTTTCTCAACTTTCGCCCACAGATCCGTTGCATATGGAATTTGAAATTCAGAGTTCTCCGCTCATATTCGGGTTTATGCTCACTGGATCGAACCATTGTAGCTACAAGCATGGAGCGCTGAGCGGAACAACGCAGTTGCACACCAGCGGAAGTAATAGCATCACATATCTTTCAGACACAGTAGGGAATATGAGGTGCAAAGGTGGCATGCGTAGGTTAAGTATTATTATGGATAAAGATTTCCTTTATCCCTATCTTGTGGCGGAACATACCAACATACCAAAGCAACTGGAACGTGTGTTTGAAGGCCGCAAAACAGCATTTCAGTGGATAGGCAAAAACAGCGCTCAAAAAATCCGTCTTATAGCAGATATTGTAACAAGCGCCTATGCGGGAACCCTGCGCAAACTGCATATGGAAATTCGAACACTTGAACTAATAGAAACACAGCTTATCGAATATCTTGCCACCCAAAATGGCTACGAACGGACAGTATCCCTATCGCCATCAGATGTACGACGCATAAAGGAAGCCAGGGAATTATTGGTGAAGGATATGGAAAGTCCACCAACACTTGCGCAATTGGCGAAGATGGTAGGTGTCGGTGAAAAAAAACTGAAGGTGGGCTTCAAGCAGGTCTTCGGTCTACCTGTGTTCGAATACTTCAGGAACTATCGCATGGAGGTTGCTCGCGAACTGCTTGCCGCAGGTGACATGAATGTCACAGAGATCGGTGTGCATATCGGCTACCAGAGTCTGAGTCATTTCAGTCATGAATTTTTCAAGCGCTACGGTGTGACACCTAAAAAATTTCAAAGTGGAAAAGGCAATAAAAATATTCTTTGAGCATAGGGATCGCCTTGTACAATGGTTATCTATTGAGTGAGTGTTTAGAACACAGCCCGACCTTTCTACCTTCGAGGTAAAAGACATGAGGATAGGGGCTGCTTCCGACCAGAATTGAGGCCCCCCTGCTCTTTTTCGCGCTACGGAGAGGCTCCTGAGTAAACAGCACCGCATACATGATGCTTTCTTAAAGACCGTCAGATAGAGCGAGATCGGGGCGCGTGGCCCGCAGAATTTCTGAGTTATCTAAAAATGACTACTGCACTTGGGAATGGTGCAGGATGCTTCGCGCCTTCAAAACGTACCCGTCCACGCAAAAAATGAATGTCGCCGTAGGGCATTACAAACGCATGCCACCAAGCGGTATCTGTTCTGGCCGGGAGAAGGCAGACAATGCGCTCTGCGTTTCTCTGGTGTATTTCTTCCACCGCCTTGGCGATCCAGCGGCCAATTTCACGGCCATACGGGGGATTCATCCAACATACTCCATGCCAACACTGTATCAGGCCGTTGGTTGCTGGCGAAAAAAACGTCCTGCACTTCGCATTTTCCCAAGTGGCGCACACATCCAGGGTAAAAGGCCCGTGAGAAATATCCCACACGTGGAACAGTTCCCAAGGCGTTGCCCACTCCATTTTTTTACTGGAGAAATGCACGTTCATAAGGACAACTCCCGCGCTTTCCCACATTCCTGGCCTTTATCCTGCGCAACCCCCTTTTGCAAAACGATCCCCACTTGCCGTTTCACCTCATCCAGCCCACGGGACTGGTGCAGATCGTTAAAATCCGTCAGTCCCCTGGCCCGCTCTTCATCGGTGAAGATCGGAGCCACGACCTTGCCGCCGACCTCTTGAGCGGCCTTCTGCGCCAGTTCCACGCCCTTGTTCCAGGGTTCCACGCCGTCCGATGTGCGGCGTGTGTGTTTGTGGTCATTGTCCGCGCAGATGATAATAGCGGCATTGGGGAATTTTTCCCGCAGCTTTTTGGCTACAGGTTCCAGATTTCCCGCGTCAAAGGCCACGGCCACGGGTTTTTCCGTTGCCATGTGCAGACTCGCGCCGGTTGCATAGCCTTCGGCCAGGATGATGTCCCCTTGAGAAAGGTCTTTCCCCGGCTCGGCAATCAGGTGGAAGTTGCCGTTTTTCTCCATCCCGTACATGAAGCTTTTTGCACCTTCTGGGGCAATGGTTTGCAAGCCACGCAACTCCTTGTCCACAGTCATCACGGGCACAAGAAGGTTGCCGACCACGTCCTCACGCACCCCGAAAGGCTGAACGCCCTTGGCCTGCAAATAAGGATTGTCGGCAGAGGCCCAATCATGTGAGATCCATTCCGTATGCGCTTCCCGCGCCGTTCTTTGCTGGCGTTCCAGAATGAGCCGCTGCCGCTCCTCGCTTTTTTGTGCAATTTCGTCGTGTTGGGCTTCCAACTGCTCTTTGGTCAGCGTATGGCCCGTGGCAACCCAGATTGTTTTGTCGCTGGTGCTGAAATTCTGCATCCAGCCGGCAGGCCGTTCATCCAGATAGCCGCAGTATGCACCGTCTAGGTCACCGCCGCTTCTGCCGATGAGTGGCACACGATGGATATGCCCGTCCATAATCGGAGCTTTGCCGCGCAGATCAAGCCCGGCATTTTCCAAAGCCCGCGCAAATTCCTCTTGTGGAAGCATGAACGGTTCCGGCACGGGAGCCTTTTCCAGCGTCATTTCAGGAACCCAGGTCGCCAACGGAGCAAGGTCAGTGCCTTCCGGTGCGTACCAGAGCTTGTTATCCTTGTCCCACTTCGCGCCGAACTTCTTTGCCCGTTCCTTTTCCTTGTAGGGAACGGCGAGAAAAGTTTTCTCCTTGGCTGGAGCCGTAGGAACGCCCATAGCGGCTATGCGCTCATCCTTTTCAAGAGATTTGCCGCGTTGCGCGGTCTTTTCCAGCTGCACCGTCTGTCCCGGGGCCTCCTGCTGAAGTTCCTTTTTCCGCTCCAGGTCAAAGACGTATTCTTTGATCCTTTCCGCGTCGCGGCAGGCCCGCACAATTTCGTAGGGGTCTTCTTTCAGGGCTTGAATCCATGACTGCACATAGGCGGCATGTTGGCCGGGATCGTGGCTGATGCCGATTTCCTGTCCGAGCATCCATGAGGCGATTTCCGCCCGCAACTCTTCCCGCGCATACGTTTCCGAACCAAAGGGGCCAAACTCGCGGTTCAGGCGCTTTTCTTCGCCTGTCCAGTGGCCCAACTCGTGCAGAGCCGTTGCGTAGTATTTATCCGGCGCGTCAAAGTTTTCCTTGGGCGGCAAATGAATGGCGTCTTCCATGCGCCGATAGAAGGCCCGGTTACTCTGGTCGTGCTTGATCGCCGCGCCGGAGGCGGCAAGGATGTTTTCCGCCTTTTTCATGGGCTCCCACGCATAGGCTTTATCTGTCAGCTGGAGCGGAGGAATGCCGTCAACCTGTTCAGCATTGAAGACATAGGCGAAGCGGACAATGGGCTTGTCCAGCTCCACTTTTTCTTTTTCCGGTTTGCCGTCCGCACCAAAGACGGGTTTGCCCTCTTTATCTAGCTTGTCCTTTTCCGCAATGAACTGAAAATAGACTACTCGTGTGGCCTTGCTGCCGGGCAAAATGCTGTAGCCGTGGTCATTGGCCTGTTTCAGCGTCATCCAGCGCGGGTCGTCATAGCCGGAAAGCGCCAGATGCACCCGGTTCATACCCCGGTACACCGTGCCGGAGACGGGATTGTGGGGAACCAGGGAGGATTTTCCCAGCGTCCAAGGGACTTGCCACGGGGCCGTTCCTTCCTGAAGGCGCTCAATGATCTTGCTAGCAAACTCTTCATAAAACGGCGGGCGTTTTCCCTTTTGTGTTTTTTTGGTGTTAGCCGACATAGATCACCTCGCCAGAATTGGTGATAGTCAGAAGGCCGTCTTCCACCATGTCAGCCAGGGTAATGGCCTCTTCGGGGAACGCCCCCATATAGTCCGCAACGTCAGGATCAAGCGGGATGCCCAAAATCACGGAATCCCCTTCAATCTGTTGCGCGATAGCCTTTGCCGCAGCGCGTAAATATTCTTTGTCTTGCATGGTCAATTCCCTTTGGGGGTAAAAATAAAGACAGGCTCGACCCGTTGGAGGCTTTCCAGCGGAACGAACCCGAAATAGCGGCTGTCGAAACTGCCGGGATGATTGGCCAGCACCAGGGCCATACCAGGAGGAACGACGCCCGGCATCAGAACTGGCGATATGGAGCGTCCGTGACTGTCTACTGAGCGGATCGGGGATGCGGACGGATCAACGGAATCGCCCGGCAGTGCAACCAACCGTTTGAGCAGAGGCCGCAAGCCGGAGGGGCAGGAGCCAGGTTCCAGATAGCCGCATTCCAAAGCCAGCTTCGCGAACTCGCCTTCCAGACAAAAACTCACTAGATCGTTTTTCTCTGGAAGGCCGGGAACAAGGCGATAAATGCCCTTGGGGAGTGACGGCGTGGGGTTGAAGCGCAGGCCCGCGCCAAAGGCCAGGGCAAACGTCAGCGCGAGCCACACCACAACAAACAGCGCCCGCCGCGTCAGGCTACGCAACGAAATACTGTTCACTGGAATCCTCTTTCTTTTCAGGGCTTGCGACTGGAGCTGGTGTTGTGGCATACCACGCCGCAGGACGCGGCGTGTAAATAGAATCCGTTATGCCGCTTTGGTATTGGGGCGTCAGGCCGGGAACCGGGATTTTTGCGCGGGCCGAAAAAACCGGATCAAAGAAATAGAGAATTTGCCGACCGTAGATAGGCGACTGCCCAGCGGTGAAAATCAGCATATCGCCGGGCTTTACTACCTTGCCTTGAGAATCCTTCTCCGGGCCGGGGAGCCTCATGCACTCATCCGGCGTAAGCAGAGGCCGGGCTGTTTCGGAGACGTTGACCGAGGCGTTTTTCATATGCCCGGTTCTGGAGCCAGAGAGAGAAACCTTTTCTTCCACAACAGTGGTTTTGCCCGTCATGTCGGAAAGGGTTTTGGCCGTTTCAATGGTGTTCGGCGCGTAGGCAATACGGACATGGCAGTTTGCCATGAGCGCGTTGTCCTTGCCATACACGGCATTGAGTTGGGCAATGTCTTGAACGATGATGTAGACCTTGCCGCCGTATCCGGCGATATAGGCCAGCGCCTTCTCCATAATCGGGAGTTTTCCCAGGCTGGTGAATTCGTCCAGCAGGAGCAGCAGGCGGTGTTTATACCCGACCATGCTTCCACCGTCCGCAAACTCCATCTTGGCGCAGATGCAGCGCACAATCATATCCACCATGAGCCGCAGCAACGGGCGCATCCGGTCAATGTCCGCAGGAGATATGACAAGATACAGATTCACTGGTTTTTCATGGTTCATCAGGTCATGGATGCGGAAATCACAGGAAGCGGTGTTTAAGGCCACAACCGGATCGCGGTACAGCGCCAGATTGGTCAGCGCAGTGGAAACCACGCCGGAAGCTTCGTTTTCCGCCTTGTTCAACATCTCCCGCGCTGAGCTGGCGATAAAGGTATGGGCCTTGGCTCCGGCATCCGAGCCTTCAGCCTTGGGGAATATCTCCCGCAGCAGGACGGAGTGATCCGTGCCCACCATTTCCTTAAACAGATCTTGGATGGTGCGGCTCTCGTCAGCCAACATGCAGGAAAGGTCATAGAGGGTTGCCGTGCGCTTTTGCGCGTGACGGGTCATTATGCAGCAATGCAGGATAGCTCCACCGAGCATGCCAAAGGCCGCTTTGCTCCAGTGGTCTTCAAGCCCTTTACCCGTGGGGTCTACCAGCATGGCAGCCATGTTCTGCACATCCGGTATCGCTAGCAGGGTATCAAGGCGGATTTCTTCCAAGGGATTGAACCGGGCGGACGCGCCGGAAGGATCGGAGGGGTCAAAGCGCAAGACAAGCTGATCTTGCGATTTGCGCCACCCGGCAGTTAAGGCCCAGTTTTCTCCTTTTATATCAAGAACAATGCTAGAACCTTCCCAAGCCAGGAGCGTAGGCAGGATGAGGCCCACGCCCTTACCTGAACGAGTAGGCGCGAAAACCATTATGTGTTCCGGGCCATTGTGCCGGAGGTAGAGTTGTATTTCTTCGGGCCTGGATTTGAGCTTGCGCAGCAGGAGCGCGGTCCCAGCATACCTTTTCAGCCAGCCGCCCACATAGACGCCCTTGCCCTCAAAGTAGCCCATCGTGCGGATTTCTCGCTCTTCCGCCCAGCGGGCCGAACCGTGCAAGTTGGCATTGGAACGCAATTCTTTCTGAAAGCAGAGCCAGAAGCCGATAATGACAAATTGCGGAAGCAGGAAAAGAACCTGGCTGTGAGCAATGGCCTGCTCAATAAACCCGTAGGTATCGTTTGCCCCGACCCCCTCTTGCCAGACAAAGGCCGACCACGGCGCATACCAGGGAAGGCCGAAGGCGATTCCCCACGGCTGGCCGAGAGCGGCCTGATACTCAAAAAACGCCGCGATGCGCTGAGTCGCCAGAGCCATGCTGCCAAGACCTAGCAGCAGTATGAACGGCAGATACAGCCAGCGCAGAGTCGTTTTAGGAGTTTCTTCCCCCAAACCGTATTGAACCTTTTTCGCAGCCATAACATTCTCGAAATGAGGCCGCCCGCTCACATGAGGACGGCGCGAAGTCGGGGCGCAAGGCTCGCAGAGGGGAAAGATTATCGCTGTGGCCGGTAAGGCCGCTCAAAAACCAAATCTTTTGTCACAATGACGTTGAACTGGTAGCCGGGTCTGATTTCTAGTGTAGGCTTGATGTTCAGGTTTTTTTGCAGGAGTTGAAGCGTGGCCTGTCCAAGTTGTGCGGCCAAGGCGGAACCCATTTCATTCTGGAGGGTCGGTTTGTCGCTTTCGGAATTGCTGTTGTCCAGTGAATCCATTGTGTAGGCCATGCCGCCGGACATCAGGCTCATGAGCACGGCGGAACCGAAAATGCGGAAATAGTGGTTATTCACCTCATCCGTGTATCCGGCATTGCCCGCCATATCCGAGCCGGGCATGGCTCCAAGGGTAATGGACGAGCCGTCAGGAAACACCACGCGGTTCCAGGCCACCAAAACCCGTTCCTGCCCGTAGATCACGCGGGAATCGTACACGCCGAAGAGCTTTGCCCCTTGCGGCAGCAGCAAATGCTTGCCTGTGGCCGAGTCAAAGACGTTTTGCGACACCTGGGCAATGATGTTGCCGGGCAGGTCGGAATTGATGCCCGTCACCATGACACCAGGGATCACCGCGCCTGTTTTGAGTTCAAACTGTTGCCCGACCATTCGGGAATACGGTGAAATCCAGCTTGCGTCTTTTGCCGCTCGATCAAAGAACGCCTCTTTGTCCTTGTCCGCAGCCAAGTCATAGGATCTTTCATGCAGTCCGGAAGCATCGGACATGGACATGGAAGGCTTGCCAGGAGCAGAGCCAGAACCGTCAGCAGAGCCCGGAGCCGTGTTTGACTGGCTGGCCTTTTTCACGCCAAGGGGAGCAGAAAGCGCGGCCAGGTGAGCTTGCGCCTTCATGCGCCGGAGGTTTTCCAATTCCTGCCGGTAACTGTCGGATTGCCTTTTGTCGGATTGTACCACGATCAGCGGTTCCCTCTTCGCGCCGTTCTGCGCGGGCGTGTCGGGCTGTACCGCAGCGAGCGAGCCCTCAGGTGGAGCCAGGGCGAGGCCACGCCCTTCGACCATGAGCAGCGGTTTTTCTTCCTCCTTTATATCCACCTTGGGAGTGCCGCGTTGTTCTTTTCCCTGGTTGTGGGCAAAGTTCACGCTGTAAACCAGCACGCCGAGCAGAAACAGCCCGGCGAGCAACACGGCGTAGAGAGGCCATTTACTCATGCGGGCGACATCAACCTTTTTTATCGGCTCCAGACTATTGGGGGTAACGTCAGACATGCGCCCCCTATTCCGTAAGGAAGCTGCGGGGGGCGTTATAGGCTTCTCCCGCCGCTTCTTTGCTTTTGGTCACGATCTGTCGCGACTTTTGTAGCAGGGAGCGTTTGAATTCTATCTCCGTGCGGCTTTGCCCGGCTTCCGGCTGGCCGCTGGCGGTGTAGGCCCGCGCAATGGATTTTCCGTTATCTTCACTGTCCAAAATACGGAGATGCAGATACCACGAGGATTTTTCACCTTTCTCGAAAATGGCATCCAACGTGTAGGCTATTGCCAGAGTGTCAGTTTGCGCATCGGGAATCAGGGTGAAGCCCTTTGTGCGCAAACCATTTTCAAAGGCTTGGGCAAATTTATTGCCCTCGTCCTTGGCCGGGACGAGGTGAACGGAGGTATGCCCCGGAGGGTACAGACTTGAGAGGCAGTCCACGGCATCGGCGGCGATAGCGGCAACGGCGTTACCCTCCGGCAAAGGCCCGCAATAGGAACCCATAGGCTCGCGCCCTGCACAGCCCGAAGCCAACAACACCAGAAGCAGCAATGGGAAAATGACTATGCGCATCACTTTTTTCCCCTTATGACTTCCACTTTTTCCTGATCGCCATCCACGCCGACAATGAGCGCGATCCGCTCAAATAAGCCGTCCACAATCATGGCCGAATTCTTCACCCGGTAATTGACCAGCACTTCACGGCTCCCTTTGCGGACGAGCAAAACGGGCATTTCCCCGGACGCGGTTTTCTCCGGCAGCCGGATAACGGTTTGCCGTCCATCATCATATACCCGCTCTGGCTTCCAAGCGGCTTTGCCCTTCACCTCATAACGAAAATTGAGTTTAGATAAATCCGCCTGCTGGCCATCCACAGTGGTGGAGTTCCATTCGCGCTCTTTGGTTTCTTTCTCTTGCCGGGCCGCGCGTTGACGGTTCAGCGAGTCCGCATAGAGGAAGCCGACATAGGGCGTGTGGCCTTTGCGCTGTGATACAAGACGCAGATGGTACACGCGGCGGTTTGTGGTGATCACCGTGGAGCTTTCAAGCCCCGCATCCACGGGCTTGATGAACAAATGCACCCTGGCGTCAGGGCCGGAACCCGCTGAACCCGATTCCACCATCCAGCGGGCCGAATCGCCCACCACGATTTCATTGACCACCTCTCCGGCTTCAAGCTCCACATCCGAAACCTGCATGGGCGTTGCCACAATGGTGGGCAGGCTGGCCCCGTGGACGTACACCACCTTGCCGCCGCCGGACAGAACCGGATCAACATTCTGCCGCGCCCAATCATCGGAAAGGCTGAGAGCCTTTCTTTCCTTCGGGGTCAGCGGCACGACCTTGGGGCTAATATAGTCGATTTCCTGTACGGATTGGCTGGCGCTCATGCCGTCCAGGGGCGGCGGGTAGCCGGGGGGAATGTCCTGGGCCGCCAACGCGGTTCTTGCGCAGAGCGTAAAGGCAAGAAGTAGAAACAGTATCTTTTTCATGAGAAGCCTCATTCCTGATTGTTTTGCGGTTTGACGGGAGCCGGAGTACCGACCACTTTGCCAGCCGACAGCGCCGTAATGTAGACGCCGCCCGGATTGCGGAGCAGAACAGCGTCCACCGTGGGCGGGTTGATCTGGATTGTCACCGTGGCCTCATAATTGTGGGAATCCAGCATGACGCCCGCATGACTGCGGACGGTTTCAACCCATTCCACCCGGTAGGAATCGGTACTGACCGGCAGCGGCAGCCCCTTGATTTCCACATGCACCAACTTGCCGCTTTTGGCGATTTCATAAGGATTATTTGCTTCGTACCATTGACGCAAAACGCCTTTAGCGCTTCCGGCCATGAAAAAGGAAAGCCGCTCGATCATTTTTTGCTGGAGTTCCACGTCCGCCGTGACCGTGCGCCAATCACTGACGCACTTGGCAATTTCCGCTTGGATCAGCCGCTGCGGGGTTTTGCTAGCCACATCCGCCCGCGCCATAACCGCCGCTTTGCCGAGAGCGTCCACTTCGATAATGTAGGGAATGGTCTTTGTCTGGCTTGCCTGTATGACGTTGCCAGTGATGGAAACGCCGGTGATGAGCAGACAGAGGAAGGCGACCATACGCCATTGCGCGGCACGGTTGATATAAGATCCGTAGCGTTCAAGCCACTCTTCGCGTCCGTCCAGGTAGGGGCTTCCCCCTTTTTCCCGCACGGGTAGTTTCACTTGTGATTTGAAAAAAGGCATAGATACCGCCTTATGTGTCGTTATTCATCTTGGCACGTTCAAGCCGGTCCTGCATTTCAGACCGGGTACGGGTACTGAGGGCTTTTTCGCCGGAAGCCTTAGCATCCTGCCGCGCTCCCCATAGCGATTTCGCCATGTGCGCCGCTTTGCTCAGGCCCCTAGCCCCGTCCATGCTTGCCACCTTGGCCGCGTCTTTCACGCTCTGAACGGTGTTGCTCCCGGCGACCATCGTGCCGAGAGTCGCCCCTCCCACGGCGGCAGCCGAGGCTGTAAGCGCCGCGCCGCTGGAAACGTGGGAACCGTTGATAATGCCCGCACAGACATCTGGCAGGGATTTAACCAGGGCCAGCAGCACCACGGACGCGCCAATGACCACAAAAATATCCTGCAATTCCGCAGTGGACGTGGAAAAACTCTCGATAAAGGCAATGCCCACCCCAAGCACGAGCTGCATAACAAAGAGTTTGAAGGCCACGGCCAGAACGTAGCGGATCGCGTTGACGGCATAATCCTTGAGAAAGGCGCTACCGCCGAAACCGACCAGGATAACAGCCGCCGCCATTGCCACCATTGCTTCGCACTTGATGAACACCACTTGCGCGGAAATGAGCGCGAAGCAGACAATGATCACCAGGGCGGCAATGAGCAGGGCTATGGAGTTGCCCGGCGACCAGACGGAAAGTTTATCCAGCACCAGTTTGACGAGCTGCATTCCGGTCAGGAACGGAGACTCTGAAGAATAGTCGCCGGGGGTCAGTTCCCTGCCGATTGCGCCGAGGCCGTTGATCAGGTTCCACGACCATTCCTTGTAATAGGTGATAACGGCCATGAAAAACCCGGCCATGAGCAGGAGCATGACAAACTGTTTCAGAATGTCGCCAAGCTGATCGCGGTTGAGCGCTGCTTTGATGCCAAGAAAGCACACCTCCAGAATGACCAGCCTGCGGAACACAACCAGGGCGTATCGCTTCAAGGTCGGCTCCCAGGTGCTTGTTTTGTTGTAAAACTCATGCACCAGCTTGGAGACGAAATCTTCATCAGCGGCATGGGCCAGTTCCGGCAGGAGCAGAATCGCCAGCGGAGGGAGGCAGAGCACGGCCAGAAGCAGCAAATATTTTTTCATGGCCGCCGCCTAAAAAGGGTCTGGCTTGGCTTTCGCACTGCCGATCCGGTTTGTTTTCAATGTGTCCCGCCATGCCTCTTGGGCCATCTGGCTTTCTTTCTCCGCCTTCATCTGACTGGCTAAGTTGGACTGCACCTGTGTGGCCATGAGTTCGCGGAGCTGCCGGGCCTCCTGCACCTGGAGGGCGGAAAGCTGGTTCCCCGCCATGATCGCCTTTTGCTGGCCGTCCGGCGTGGAAAGCAATTCCTCAAGATAGGACTGGAAGCGCCCGGCATCCTTTTGCAAATCGTCAAGCTGGTGGCCGGAAAGCTGAAACGTGGCCTGTGAAGCCTGATCCACGGTTGCAGACCACTTGTCCCACTGCTGTTGATATTGTGCGTCGGCGGCTTCAACCTGTGCCGGGCTGGCCCCGGCCAGCTCTTCGAAAAGCGCCTGTTCGGGAAACAGGGAATTGAACACCTGTCCAAGCCCCACAATATCGCCGCGCAGCGTCTTGAGGTTGCCGGAGAGGTTGGCAAGGCGGGTCAGATTGCCTTTGAGTTCATTCACCAGATTGGCCGGGAGTTGCGCGGTGTTTTGCAGCATATTGGCGTACTGCTCGATATTCTGCTGCACCATGCGGATTTGCTGGGCCGTTTGCGTTACGGACTCGTGGTATTCACTGATAAGCGTGGAAAGTTGCTCCATGTTTGTGGCGCGATCCAAAGCCTGCAACAGACTGTTGCTGCAATTCACGCACGAAACAGTCAGGGCATGGGCTGGCGTGGCGAACATGCACATGAGGGACAAGACGGACATTAACTTTTTCATAGAAACTCCTTGTTATGCCGCGCCGCGTTCCCGCAGCCATTCGTACTGCCAGCCGCCGGAACTATATTCCGCAGCAAGCGCCTGAATCCGGGCAAGGTTCTCCTTGTCGGAGGAGCCGACAAAGGCCAGCGTCTTGGGGCCAAGGGCAAGTTGTACTTGTCGCCTGCCGAGGGGCGAGACAACGTAATAGTCGCGCTTGGGCGTGGCGCGGGCGATAATGTTGATCTGGGTTTCGTTTAGGCCCATGCCCACATAGAGTTCGCGTTGCGCCTCTTGCGCGGCGGTGATGTTGGGCAGGAAGATTTTTGTGGGGCAGGATTCGGCCAGTACATCCAGAATGCCGGAGTTTTTGGCGTCCGAGAGGCTTTGCGTGGCGAGGATTACCGCGCAGTTGGCCTTACGCATGACCTTCAGCCATTCGCGTATTTTCTCCCTGAATATAGGGTGGCCGAGCATGATCCAGGCTTCATCCAGCACAAGGATGGTCGGCGTTCCGTCCAGTGACGTTTCAATGCGGTGAAAGAGATAGGTCAGAACCGGAATCAAGTTTTTGTCGCCCAGGCTCATGAGTTCTTCAATCTCAAAGACCATGAACGGTGAAAGCGTCAGATCGTCCGTGTCCGCATCCAGCAGCCGCCCCATTGCCCCTTGCGCGGTATAGTGCTGGATAGCATCCTTAATCTGGTGTTCCTGAACGATGTGGAAAAAGCTGGTCAGGGAACGCAGATTGTCTGGCTGTGCCGACAAATCCAGCATGGCCGCGTGAATGGCGTTGCGGTGCGTGGGCATGACCGTGATGTGCTGCAACTCCATGAGGGAAGCGATCCACTCTTCCGCCCAGGCCCGTTCCGCTTCGGAATCAATGCGCAGGAGCGGCGCGAATGCCAGACCTCCCGCAAGGCGGTCAGCGTTGCCGAGATTGTAATGCGTCCCGCCGGAGCCGAGGCAGAGCGGAAACATGCTCATACCCTTGTCAAAGGCAAAAATGCGGGCGTTTGCATAGCAGCGGAATTGTGCGGCCAGTGTTGCCAGCAGTGTGGACTTGCCCGCGCCGGTCGGCCCGAAAATCAAGGTGTGGCCGAGGTCGCCCACATGGATGTTGAACCAGAACGGCGTAGATTTATCCGTTGTCAGCACAGCCAGGGGTCGGGAGTTGGACGGATAAAACGGGCAGGGGCAGACGGGAGAACCCGTCCAGACCGAGGCCAGGGGCAAAAGATCAGCCAGGTTCAGCGTATTGACCATAGGCCGCCGCAGATTGGCGTAGCCGTTGCCCGGATGCGTTCCAAGCCATGCTTCCAGGGCGTTGATAGTTTCAACCCGGCAGCCGAAGCCAAGCGTCTGGATGTTCCGGCGCAGTTCCCGCGCCCAATCTTGGAGCTGCTCCTGATTTTCGTGCATCAACACAATGCAGGAAGTCAGGTAGCCAGCCCCAACATAGCCGCCCTGCACTTCGGTCAGGGCGTTTTCCGCGTCTTCGGCCATAAGCAGCGCGTCACGATTGGCGCGGGCGTTGGGGTTGTTAAAAAACTGGTCAAGAAAGCGATACACTTGTTGCCGCCACCCCTTGCGGTAGGAGTCTATTTCCTTGGCTGCATCGCACTGGTCAAGGCAGATAAAGCGGGTGGAAAAGCGGTACTCCAGCGCAAGCGATTCCAAATCCGCGAACATGGCCGGGAAGGATTCTTGTGGCAGCCCGTCAATGGAAAGCAGCGCAAGGTGTTTTCCGCCAAGCCGGGGAATGACGCCACCGACCAGATCATTGCTGGCAAGAAGGTGATCCAGATACATGGCCCTTTCCGGTACGCGCAGCGGGTGCAGATCTCCGGAAACGCATTGCTGGATATGGGATAAAAGGTCAGATTGCGTCCAGGCTTCGCCATCATCGCCATACGCTTCATATTCCGAGAGCCGCTGCATGTGCAGAACGGAAGACAAAGCGTCTTCCAGTTCTTCCAAGGTGTTTTGGAACTGGCCCAGTGCTTTTTCCAGAATCGGAGAAGAAATAACACCCGCCTGAACCTTTCCGACTAGTTTCGCAGTTTCAAAATTCGGCCTGTAGGTGACGGAAAAAATGGTGCTGGTGCTGAAACAGCGGTTTCCACTGAAAAAGGCCCGGCGTTCATCGTCAATGAGCTGCGTCACCGGATCGGGGAAATGCCCTTTCTCCGGCGCGGGGTAGGCCCGATGGCTGCTGCGAATGGAATCCACATGCAGCATCCAGCCCGTCCCGAGCAACCGAATCGCGTTGTTGAACTGTGCGGACACGAAGGCCAGTTCATCAGGCGTGGAGCTACCCGTGTCCTGTCCCCGGATTTCCCAGCTAGCCAGAAACGAGCCGTCTTTATTGAGGATGACGCCCGGTGCGATCAGAGCGGCATAAGGGAGCAAATCCGGCAAGCCTTTGGCTTTGGAGCGGTAATCTATGAGTTTCAGCATGTGAAACCCCCTACAGCCCGCCAGCGACTTGCCTTTGCCGGGTAAAACTCCTGTTGCTTGATATGCCGTAGCCAAACCCGGCTCATAATCGGATCAGCCTTTGCCATGCGCCGGAGCACAAACACGGCAACAATCCAGAAAACGACTGCGGAAACTATGGAAACAGCCGTCAGACCGCCCACGCCCACCAGCAGCGCGATAAGGGCGCTGGTCATCACCAGTTCCCTTTCCGCGCCGAGGATATGGGCGTGACGGTGCAAGGATTGATGGATAGGAAGCGGCCTGCTCATATGACCGCCCCGGAGAAAGAGAAGACACTGTTAACGATGCTGGCAGCAAACGCGATGAAAGAAATGCCAAAAACCACGGATAAAAGCAGCTTGAAACCGCCGCTGATGTCGTCCTTGTTCATGATAAAAATGACGCCGCAGAGGGCCATAGCTACAATGGAAATCCATTTACCCGCAGGCCCGGTAATGGTGTTTACCACCCGTTCCAGAGGGCTGGAAAATTCCGTGATGCCGCCCGATGCCAGCGCCAGTTCAGGGCAGGCCAGCAGGCAGAGGGCCAAAAGGCCGAAGAGGGAAGGGAAAAAAGACGGTTTACGACCGGAAGTCTGAAGGCTGTGCATGACGATCTCCATTGTGGAGGCCGTCATTTCCCGATTGGGGCGGCGCGAGGTTGGGGCGTGCAGCCCGCAGGACGATTCTGCTTTTGCAGCGAGGGCAGAAAAGCTCGATTTCTCCAGCTTCAATGCAGCCCTTTGCCAGAAGTTTTTTGCACTTGCCGCAGCGAAAAGTGCCGGGGCCGTGCGTCTGTTCAGTGCTCATGCGCCATGTTCCGCCTTTACGTTGTACAAATACTCTGTGTGATAGGTGTCCGTTTTCGGGTCAAAGCCGTCCACACGCAGGATGTTGGCTATTTGCCGCCGATTGTCCGGGGTCTTTTCCATGAAGACCACCAGATCAACCGCCCGGCCTATCAACTTCTGCTTGGGGCCAAGGCCCGCTTCCTCAACCAGTTCTTCCAGCCGGGGAAGGGCTTCTTCCGCGCTGTCCGCGTGAAACGTGCCCACCCCGCCCGGATGCCCCGTATTCCACAGTTTCAGGAGTTCCAGGGCGGCGGCGTCCCGCACTTCGCCTATGAGTATGCGTTTGGGAGCGTAGCGCATACTGACTTTCGCCAGCTTCCGCATATTAACGTCGGCAATGACCGAAGTACGGAAAAACACGGCATTGGGGCTTTTGGATTGCAGTTCCGCCGTATCCTCTATGATGATCAGGCGGTGTGACGGCGTGAGCGTGGAAACTGCGTCAATGACCGCATTGACGAAGGTGGTCTTTCCGCTGGAGGTTCCCCCCACCACCACGATATTCCAGCGCCGGAGCACGGCGTCATGGATGATTTCAATCACCCGCGCCGTGATGGAGCCGGAGTCCAGGTATTCCTGGAGCGTAAACACGCGGCTGGCCTTTTTGCGCAGCGAGAATGAAGGCCCTGGCCCGACAATGGGCGGAAACGTCCCTTCAAAGCGGGAACCGTCCAGCGGAAATTCGCCTTCCACTATGGGACTCTTTTCATTGACCGTCAGATTGAGGCCACTTGCCACCTGAGAAAGAATCAACCGACTTTGAGCAGGCGGAACCGTGCCGACACATTCATGGTCTTGCCCGTACTTTTCAATCCAGAGTGTACCGTCAGGGTTGAGCATGATTTCTATGACTTCCGGGTCTTCCAGCGCGTTCATAAACACAGGCCCGCAGGAATGGCGCAGCCCGGCCAGCAGCCGGGGATCATCACAAGCCCGTAGCATCAGCGCACCGCCTTCAAAATGAACACAGCCACATTCAACAGCGCGGACAGGCCCACAACCACGGCAGCAAGGGTCACATTGCTCTTGAAGGTTGCAAGCCGGGCCGCATGGTCGTCAAAAACCTTGCGGATGCCTTCAACAGAAGCCGAGGACAGGCTTGTGGAAAGCTGGTTCACCACCGTTTGCACACCGGCAACATAGGCGTCCGTTTTTTCGGCCATGAGCCGGGTCAGCCCCTTTTCGTGCCGGGCCTGGAGCTTGTCCACTTCCGTCAGATAGGCGTTGAGTATTGTAGCGATCATCAGCGTGGCGTCATCTTTCGGCAGCATCACGTCATGGGCCTTGGACACCACGGAACGGATTTGTTCCAGGGTGAGGCCCACTCCCGGCGCGTTGCCCAATTCCGCTTCAAGAGGCGTAGGAGCGTCAGCTTCTTGTGACATGGCCCCCCCTCACGCGATAGCCGCGTTATTCACGGCTTCCACCAATTCGTTCCGGTAGCGTTGCAGGCGGGAGCGCACCACTATGGACTGGCCGGAATTGATAGCAGTCTCAAAGCTCTGGCGCTTGGCGAACAGAGTTTCCAGGTCTTTGCCGATGGTGGCCTTGTTGCCTTGAGGGATGGTGATTATGGCGTGGAATTGCCCAGCGAACTCCTGATAGACCTTAAATTCCTCAAAGGGGCGGCCATCCATGACGATTTCCCCGAAATAGGGATTCAGCCAGACCACAATGGGCGTTGTCGGAAAGCCGAGGGCCAGGGAACGCAGGCCGAGAACCGTATCTCCAATGGCCTGCCCGCCCGTGATGACCGAATGAAAAAATACGGCGTGTCCGCCTTCTTCCAACATGCCGATAATGCTGTTTTCTTTGATATAGCCGTTGAGAGCTAGGAAAGAGGACGCGCCGTTGTCCACAATGACGTGGGTTTCCGGCTTTTGCTCCATGATCGTGTCGATCAGCGTATCGAACTGGCGGGGGTCAATGTCACCGTTTTTCAAAATATCAAGGCACGTCACCTCAAATTCCTTGAATCCGGCCAGTGTCGCGTTCACCGGGTCGGTATCGAAGGCAGCGACCTTTTTACCGAGCAGGCGCAACACCTGATACAAAATCGACGCAATCATGGATTTGCCCACGCCGCCCTTGCCCTGCTGAATGAAATGCACTGTTGCCATCGTATAGACTCCTATGGGGTTAAATGCCGTCTTCCAGGCTCATTTTGCGCGGGTCGGGAAACGGCTCTTTGACGGCATTGACAATCCGGGGGCCGGTCGGAAGCGTTTTTGACGCTGACGGTTCTGCGGCATTGGCTGGTCCTTGATCTTTAGGGACGCTTGGAGCACCAGTCTGAATTTTTTTCTGCATGATCTGGCAAAACGTGACATAGGCCATAGAGATGTGCTTTTTTCCTGTCAGCCGTTCATGGATCAGCTTTTTGGAATAGCCTTGAGCCAGAAGCAGTTTTATCTCTTCCAACTGCGCCAGAAATTGCACATAGGCCATTGAGCGCCGCAAGGGTTCATTCTTGGGCATGGCCCGACTCGCAGCCGCGTTGAATTTCCCGCAATTTTGTGTCCAACAACACCTCAATGCGTGAGGGGAGTTCTTCCCCTCTTTCGATTTTTCGCCGTATTTTCCTGTAGTGTCTTGATGTGTATCCAAGTATTTCTGCTACTTTTTCATGCGAGCCAAACTGAATAAAAAGCGAATTAACCGCGTCACACATAGGATTTCTCCTAATTTTTATAACAAGAATTTCTTTTGCAATACACCTTTATTTTCTTGTAGACAAGGTCAAAAAATCCGGGTAGAAAAAACACGCACTATTGCAATTTTTAAGGAGCTGCCATGAATGGCGATCATTTTTCCCAGAAGGTCGAGCGAGCATTTGTAGAGATTGTCATCGAGAGAGCCGAAAGAAAGGGCTTCAAGAAGGGCGAGTTTGCGGCGCAGATTTGGCCGGAAATGTCACCAAAGGCAGCGGCTTCGCGGTGGACTTCCATACGACTCAAGGCGTCCAATACCGGGAAGCCTCAATCGGTATCGATTGCGGACGCTCAGCGCATGGCGGCAGTAATAGGAAAAGAGTTAAGCTACCTGTTGGCGATTGCGGCAGAGCGGGCCAGCGGACATAAGTGAATATACTGACAAAAGGAGTTGGGTCATGACACGGCAGCAGACGGAAAAAATGAAGGCATACGAGGAAAAGGCGAAAGAATTGGTATCCCTGACCCTCAACGTGTGCGAGGAGAGATTGACGCAGCCTGTGGAGCCTACCACGCTCCAGGGGGATGCCTTGGCGTCCGCCGCAATGAGTGTTCGGGAGTCCGTGAATACGTTTATTGCCGTTTCTCGGCTTTCCGTCGAGGAAAAGTAGGTATATTTTTTTGATCCATTTCACAAGAAATTCTTGTAAAATAAACCATATTTTCATGACGTAAAATCTGCCACTGTTGCGCTATCAAACACCGGCGGGGCCTTTACCGCCTGCTCGCCTGGAGGAATCAAATGCAGCCTGAAGATTTTTTCCCCTCCCACGAGGACGAATTGGAGAAATATTTGACTGTAGAGCAGATGAAAGCCCGTATTCAAGCCGAACTAAACGGGAAATTGAGCACCGTTCTAGCCCGCATGGACTCTATGCAGGAAACCTTTGAACGGACGCTCGGTCCGCTGGCGGCTTCCGTGCAGGAAATTGAGGAAATAAAGCGGAAGGTCAATCTCACGCCCGAAGAGGTTGAAAGGGTCTATAGCCTGAACGCTGCGACCTTGGCTAACAAAAGAGCCAAGGCCGCTGGGCCGCGCTACATCAAGGACGGGGGCAAGATTCTATATCCTCAGAAGGATCTGCAAAAATATCTCAACGAGCGCGAGATATTGACCCGTGATGACGATTAACCAGCTTGGTCCACCCAATCCAGAACAGATTGCGGAACTTGCTCAATCCCTTTCTCTTTAATGAGGTGAGTCAGAATGGCGTTCAACTGTTCCATTGTGGAGTCAGCATCCTTGCTTATCAGGTTTTGCGATTCGGTAATCGGGCACAGGTGGGCATAGCGTTCCGTCATGGTAGTGGTCTTATGGCCGACAAGGCGGGCGATCTTGAACAAGGGAGTGCCCTTGATGGCCTCCCAGGAACAATAGGTATGCCGCAGCGTATGGAAAACCACCTTATCGAGCGGGTCAATCCCGGCAGGATTGAGGCCGCATTCGCTGGCGGAGCGGTCAAACGTCTTATTAGTGCTGGAACCTACCGGGATTCCACCCCGGCCAGTGAATATCAAATCGGAAGAGCATTTACTTACCCATTCTTCAAACACTGGCCTGACAGCCTCCGTAATCCGGTAAGTGCGATACTTCGCGCTGTTCCTTCTCCGATAGATGATAACCCCACGCTCCATATCAACGCACTCCAGATGCAAATACTTCACATCCGTTGGGAAAAGGCCCGTTTCCTGGGATACGAAATTGATAGTGTCCTGATCAACTTGCCCACTGGTGAAGATGATAATTCTTTTCCGCCGCTCCAGGGCTTCCGTAAAGGCGTTCCAAGCTGCATCGTTCAAGGTAATGCTGCGCCGTCCGGTTTTGCCCCGGATCTGCCAGACCCGCGTTTCAGGTTGCAGGTCATGGATCTTCGTGCCGGTGACTTCGCTCAACCGAGCGCCAGTATTCAGAGAGATAGTGGCAATCAAAAACCATTTACGGCTGTGTCGGTTGATGGTTTCCAAAAGCAGATCCGCTTCACTTCTGGACAGAAACCTAGTGCGGGCGTTGTCCACCTTAGGCATATCCACTTGTTGAAAGGGGCTCTCCCCCTTGAACAGCCCCCATTTCTTGAGTTTGTTGATCACGTTCCGCATGTCGCCCAAGATGAGGCGCACGGAGGCCGGAGCAAGCCCCTTTTTGAGCAGAAAAAGTTTGTAATCCTCCAGTTCCAGAGGAGTGATTTTGTCCACGGGTTTGTTAGCGAACAGCGGAGCCGTATGAACGCGGTATCTAAGCGCAATGTCAGACCCGCCATTTTTCAGGTTCGGGAACCATTTCTCCTTAAATACTTCATAGCCTTGGCCGAAGGTGATCCCGTTGCTCTTCTTGGTTCGCTTCGGCGTTTCGCCGTTTCGTGCGGCAACCATGAATTCGCTGCGCTTATCCGCCGCATACTGCGCGGTAACTTTTTCGCTGCGCCATCCGACCTTGTGCCAGCGGAATTTTTTGTCCTCATCTCGGTAACTATAATAAAAGCATTCGTCAGGCTTGCCGTCGAAGCGTTTTGTATCGCTAATATATCGATATACCCCGACAAACTTGGTCTTAATCATGCCTTTCATTTTTCTAGCTCCCTTATAGCTAGAAACGTATTTCTAGCTTTTTCTAGCACGTTTTCGAGCATGCTGCGGGGTGAATTATGACCCGCTGTGAAAAACATGAACTCGAAAGGTCTTGTAATAGCAACAAAAATGAGCCACTATTATATCTAGTGACGTGCTGTGATGGTAAGGGAACTTTATTCGTAATCAGTAGGTCCACGGTTCAAATCCGCGTGCTGGCTCCAGAGAAATCAAGGGGTTACATCAAAAGATGTAACCCCTTTCTCGTGACTGTCCGCAAAACTGTCCGCAAACTGTCCGCACGGCCTTTTTACGGCTAGGAAAATTTGCTCCCCTTTTGGGAAAATACAGCAACATACGGACACACAAGGCTTTCCCTCATTGCCGGTTTTTCTTCTTCCCTTCGTTGCTCCCGCAATACGCTACAATCCTCGGCATGTTCAGCCAGCGCCCCTTCTAAAAAATAAAGGCCAGCAGCAAGAAAGAAGGACCGGATTGCCCCCCTTCTGAGATGGCATAAAGCACACCCCCAAAAGGCCGCAGGTTTGGTGTGGGTGAGCGCGTTCTTTCCCGGCGCTGGCCTTCGGGCGAAAAGAAAGGGCATAGTATCGTCCCATGCCCTTCATCCCCTCCGGAGGCGTTACGCTGCCCGTTCTTCCGCTAGTCGTATAATCGAGTGCTTAACGAAAGAGCTGGCCGCGTGCCCTACGCCATTACGACGCCCGAACACGGGACGGCCTTCGACATCGCCGGAAAGGGGATCGCCAAGACCAAGGCGACGGAGGAAGCCATCCGCATCGCCGCCCAGATGTCCGCGCCCAAAGCATGAACCTCTGATCCGGCGTCAAGCCGGACATCCATAATGCCGCTTCCTCATCCCCAATAATCCGGATGCGTCATTGATCGCATTAGCAGCGGCATTATAAGTAAATTCACCGTTTAAAATATGGATAGCAACCTGCGTAACAAAATAGTCCAATCTCCAATCACCGGTTGAGTAGCCGTTCCAACGGCAGGGTTCCCCCCAAAACATAGCTCCATAATACATGGCATAAGAAACTTTCTTATTTGCCCAAGAGCCTGTATAGTTCATAACA
>OGZT01000135.1_pt1 | contig 56753 bp, 45 predicted proteins | sample 1576891 | NCBI WGS metagenome assembly OGZT01 (sample SAMEA3541521, study PRJEB24748) | human gut metagenome | biome: human gut; feature: human-associated habitat; material: faeces | place: China | collected 2012 | reverse complement strand
ATCCCGCAAAGTGGGGCGTGCAGATTGCGGGAATGATTTTTCAGACACGCTCTAGGTTCAAAAAGTCGTTCGTGCCTGCATGATAAGACTTTTGAACCTGGGACCCTGTTTGGTTTTACAACGCCATCTTTATCATCTGTATAATTTTATCCTGCTCAAATTTACTGCTGTCAAATGCCAGATGATACTGAGAAATGTCTTTCCATTTCTTATCTGTAAAGTACTCATAATAAGTACGTCGTTCTTTATCCACTTTCTTAACCAGCTTCTGTGCACTCTTTTCTTCCCGTCCCGTGCGCTCGATGACAGTCTGTACACGATACTCAAATGGTGCATGGATAAATACGCTCAGGCATTTATTATCGAGGATGTAATTGGCGCATCGGCCAACAATCACACAATCTTCTTTTTCAGCAGCATCCAGAATAATCTTTCGCTGAAGGTCGAAGAGCACATCATTCATGGGAACAAAGTGAAAATCGCTGTCCATCTGAAGTTCATGGTCAATGGGAAAACGCCACTGGCTGCCACGTTTCTCATCAACCTTGGCAAGCAGATCAAAAGGAATATTTTCTTTCTGAGCTGCAATATCGATCAGCTCTTTGTCATAAAAAGCAAATCCAAGCTCTTCTGCCAGAGCTTTACCGATCAGGCGGCCATTACTGCCGAGCATCCTGTTTATTGTAATCACGCGTTTACTCATAATCAAACCCTCCTTTATGACATCTCTGTTATTGACCGGTATAGATTCAGGCGAATATTCGAAAATTGCACCTGTTATCTGTAATTAACAGTGATAAGTCTTTTGTTTGTGAACATTATAACATTGATACTCGAAAAAATCCAGTAAAATATATAAAAAACTAAATATATTGCGAAAATGTTTGGATACAGTGCACAAAAACGATTCGCAATGAAACGAATGATGTATTTAATCCGATAATATTTTGAAGAGTGTTTTTTTGGATAGTTTTATCAATAGACACTTTTGGCTGTCATATGCTAGAATTAGAGTAATATTTACAGCAAGCAGCAAAGCGGATGATATTGTCCGCTGTACTAGGATTACTGCAGAGTCAGAAGACGCCGGTAAAGTAAAAAATTTATTTATGAAATAAAGGATATTTATAGATTTTTTCTTTAAGTTATGATATTATACTATATTGGCTGTCTGACGACAGATCCGAGTCAAATATTACAAGAGATATGAAAAGTATGTAAGAAAGGGATACGATACATAATGCTGAAAATCAAAAGCTATGTAAAGGTAAACAGTCTGGCGGAAGCTTATGAACTGAACCAGAAGAAAACAGCCTGTATTCTTGGGGGAATGGTCTGGATGAAAATGGGCAACAGAGCGATATCCACAGCGATTGATCTTTCCGGTCTGGGACTGGATGCGATTTCGGAGAATGATGACGAATTTGTCATCGGATGTATGACTCCGCTTCATGACCTGGAGACAAATGAAGCTCTGAATACCTACACACATGGAGCTATGAAAGAAAGCCTTTGCCACATTGTAGGCGTACAGTTCAGAAACTGTGCCACTGTGGGAGGAAGCATTTATGGAAGATATGGCTTCTCGGATGTTCTGACCATGTTCCTGGGAATGGATACATGGGTAGAATTATATGATGCAGGCCGTATTCCACTGACTGAATTTGTAAATATGAAGAAGGACAATGACATCCTTGTAAATATCATCGTGCGAAAAGAGCCACTTCTTACCTGTTACTTAAGTCAGAGAAACATAAAAACGGATTTCCCGGTACTGACCTGTGCAGCTTCTGTGATCGGAAATGAGGCAAGGACTGTGATCGGTGCCAGACCTGCGCGTGCCATGATCGTGGAAGATAAGAAACAGATCCTGAAGAATTTCCGGAACATGACAAAGAAGCAGAAGGAAGAGGCAATCGAAGCCTTTGCAGAATATGCGGCAGAGAACGTTCCTACTGCAGGTAATATGCGAGGATCAAAGGAATACAGAACCCTTCTTGTAAAAGTACTGACAAGAAGAGCCTGGGAAGCAGTAGGAGGGATGAAAAATGAATATTAATTTCTGGCTTAACGGAGTGAACCGTCACGCAGAGATCTCCCCGGATACACTGCTGATCGATTTCTTAAGAGAACAGGGCTGTTTCAGCGTGAAAAGAGGCTGTGAAACTGCGAACTGTGGTCTTTGCACAGTTCTTATGGACGGTCGTCCGGTGCTCTCCTGCAGTACACTTGCAGCCCGCATTGAGGGAAAGAAAATCGTCACACTGGAAGGAATGCAGAGAGAGGCGCAGGAGTTTGGAAGCTTTCTGGCGAATGAAGGTGCGGAACAGTGCGGTTTCTGCAATCCGGGATTTATCATGAATGTATTTGCGATGCTCAACGAGATCAAAGATCCCACAGAGGAGCAGATCAAAGAATATCTTGCGGGAAATCTGTGCAGATGTTCCGGTTTTGTTTCCCAGACAAGGAGTATCCTGAAGTTCCTGAAATATAAGAAAGCACAGGAGGAAGCATAAAGATGAAATATGTAAATCAACCTGTACGTAAAACAGATGCAATGTCACTGGTAACCGGAAAGCCTGTCTATACAGATGATCTGGCACCAAGGGACTGCCTGATCGTGAAGATACTGAGAAGTCCCCACGCTAACGCCTGGGTGGAAGATATTAAAACAGGTACTGCCGAGAAGGTAGCCGGAATTGCATGTATCCTTACCTATAAAGATGTGCCTCAGAAACGTTTTACCCTTGCCGGCCAGACTGCACCGGAGATGAGTCCGGATGACAGACTGATCCTTGACCGTCATGTACGTTTTGTGGGAGATGCAGTTGCCATTGTTGCGGGTGAGACAGAAGAGGCGGTAGATAAAGCATTGAAGAGAATCCGCGTAGATTACCGCGTGGAGGCACCGGTTCTGGATATCCACAAGGCAAAAGATAATCCGATCCTGGTTCATCCGGAGGATGACTGGAAGCTGAAAATCCCTCTTGGCGGAGATAACAAAAGAAATTTATGTGCATCCGCAGTGGAAGAACATGGAAATGTAGATGAGGTTCTGGCAAAATGTAAATATACTGTCGAGCGCACTTATCATACAAGAGCAAACCAGCAGACTATGATGGAGACTTTCCGCACAGCCTGCTATATGGATCATTTCGGCAGACTGATCGTTCTGTCCTCAACACAGATTCCATTCCATGTGCGAAGGATCGTTGGAAGGGCACTGGACATTCCTGCTTCCAAAGTACGTGTGATCAAGCCAAGGATCGGTGGCGGTTTTGGTGCAAAGCAGACCTCTGTCAGTGAGATCTATCCGGCGATCGTGACCTGGAAAACAGGCCGCCCGTCCAAGATGATCTTCTCCAGATACGAGTCCATGATCTGCTCTTCACCGCGCCATGAGATGGAGATCACAGTACGTGCAGGTGCAGATGAGAATGGTATCATCAAGGCAATTGATCTTTATACATTGTCCAACACAGGAGCGTACGGAGAACACAGTTCTACAACAGTAGGACTCAGCGGCCATAAATCAATCGCTCTTTACAGACATACAGAAGCCCACAGATTTGCTTTTGATGTTGTCTATACAAATGTGCAGGCGGCAGGTGCCTATCGTGGTTATGGTGCAACCCAGGGTATTTTTGCAGTGGAATCTGCAGTAAATGAGCTGGCACATAAGATGGGAATGGATCCCGTTAAGGTAAAAGAAATGAATATGCCTATAGAGGGCGGCCCTCTTCCGGGATATCCGGATGTTCCTTATGCACAAAGCTGTTCCATGGACCGCTGTATGGCGCGCGCCAAAGAGATGATGGACTGGGATTCCAAATATCCATGCAGGGATATGGGAAATGGCAAGGTCCGCGGAGTCGGTGTTGCCATGGCTATGCAGGGTTCTTCCATTGCAGGAGTTGACGTAGGCGGCGCAGATATTAAGCTGAATGAAGATGGTTCTTATACGCTGGCACTTGGATGTACGGACATGGGAACAGGCTGTGATACTGTTATGGCACAGATTGCGGCAGACTGCCTGAATACACCTATGGATAACATCGTAGTATTCAGTGTGGATACGGATATTTCTCCTTATGATTCCGGTTCCTATGCTTCCGCCACGACCTATACCACAGGTGTGGCAGTTATGAAGGCCTGCGAGGAACTGAAGAAAAAAATCTGTAAGCTTGGTGCAGAGATGATGGAAGTAGATGAGAGAAAAGTCGATTTTGACGGTTCCTGTGTATTCTATGATGAGACACTTGAGACAGACGGAAATGCAGCAGGCCATATGACAGATGCAGAAGAGGGCTATAGTGTTGATATGGATGCCATCAGTTCTGAAAATGCCCAGAAGAAAGTTTCACTGAAAGATATTGCATTAAAGAGCACTTTCTTTAATAATATCGAGCTTCAGGTTGTGAAACAGCATTCTTCACCAATCTCACCGCCGCCGTTTATGGTAGGTATGGCAGAAGTAGAGGTGGATACAGAGACAGGCAGTGTGGATGTCCTGGATTATGTGGCGGTTGTTGACTGCGGTACACCGATCAATCCGAATCTTGCACGTGTACAGACTGAGGGCGGTATTGCACAGGGAATTGGCATGGCTCTCTGGGAAGATGTACAATATACAGATAAAGGTAAGATCCGCAACAATTCTTTTATGCAGTATAAGATTCCAACCAGACAGGATATCGGAAATATCCGCGTGGATTTCGAGTGCAGTTACGAAAAGAGCGGCCCTTTTGGTGCCAAATCCATTGGTGAGCTTGTAATTGATACTCCATGTCCGGCACTGGCTGAGGCAATTTATAATGCAACAGGTGTGCGTCTGACAGAGCTTCCGATGACTCCTGAGAAGATTGCCATGGAGATTTTGAAGAATCGCGAATCCACCCGGTCAGGGACAAAGGTGGAAGAATGAGAGAATTATGCCTTGCCTGTGCAGGCTTTGTTCTGGAGTTTATAGTTTTTTATGCAGCGGGCATTGTTCTGGCCCGGATATTGAAAATAAAAGGGGATTGTTCCCTGACTTTCATCCTGGGATATCTGGTTTACTTTGCAGTGTTTGAACTGGTGATCGTGCCGATGACACTGAAATGGGTATCCCTGACAGCTGCGGCTTATATATGGGCAGGAATCATGGCTCTGGTTATCTGCGCAGCTGTGATCTGCACAATAAAAAAACAACGGAGAATACGTGCCGGACAAACGGAAACATGTAGTGGGATTTTTGGAAGCATTTCTGAAATATGGAAAAATCACTCTGTGATGATTATCCTTGCAGGTGCCGTAGTATTGCTGCAGTGTCTGATTGTGATCTTTTACGAGGATACAACAGTAGATGCGGCGTATTATGTAGGTACAGTGAGTACTTCTGTATACACAGATACTCTTGGCAGATATAATCCCTTTAACGGAGCGATCCAGAAGGCATTTCAGGCCAGATATGTTTTTTCCGCATATCCGATGCATAATGCAGTGTGGTGCAGACTTCTGGGAATCCATCCCATTGTGCAGGCAAAGCAGGTAATGTCATGTATGAATGTAGTGACTGCCAATCTGATCATTTATCAGATCGGTAAGAGACTGTTTGACGGAAACAGGAAGAAAGCAGATCTGATGCTTGTCTTTGTCTGTGTTTTACAGCTGTTTTGCGGTACGATTTATTCCTCCGGAACTTTTTTCTTTACCAGAAGCTACGAGGGAAAAGCCATCCTTGCCAACATTGCCATCCCTTCAGTTCTCATGTGTGCCGTCTGGTATCTGCAGGAGAAAAACAGCAGGAATGTCTGGATCATATTGTTTGTCACAGCGGTCAGTGCGCTGACATTTTCCGGTTCTGCTATCATCTTTCCTATCGTGATCGCAGCGGGAATGGCTCCGGCGGCAGTTATGAATAAGAGATTTTCAGGGCTGATATATTGTGCAGTGTGTATGCTTCCGTCGGCATTATATGCAGCTGTATTTTTTGCATGCAGAATTGGTCTGCTGACGCTGGCTGCATCATAATACAGAAAGGAGAAAAAAATGGCAGGTGTAACAATTCAGGAACTGGGACTGCGCTTTGTTGATGCATGTATGAGGCTGTACTGGGGTTCCTGCTGGTATCCTCTTCTGTTTGCTGTAGGACTGATCTGCACACTGGTCCTGGGGAGAAAAAGAAAGTCCGGGATATTTATCGGCTATACAGTGTTTCTGCTGCTGACAGTATATAATCCGCTGGTTGTAAAATATCTTATCGCAAAGGCTAAGTTTGAGAATGAATATTATCGGTTTATCTGGATTCTTCCTGTGATCCCGGCGGTTGCCTACTATGGAGTCAGGCTTGTGACCGCTTTTAGAAAGACCTGGATAAAAGTTCTTATGGCTGCAGCTGTGCTGACAGGTTTTGTGATTCTGGGAAATCCGCTGGACGGGATAGTGACTGATTTTGCAATGGCAGAGAATATTTATAAGGTGCCCAATGATCTGCGTGCAGTCTGCGATGTGATCCACCAGAACCAGGAGAATGATTTTCCAAGGGTTGTTTTTGACGGCAGTCTTAACAGTATTGTGCGACAGTATGATGCGGGGATCGCCACTGTAATAAGCAGAAATGCAAGTATCTACAGATCAGGCAGTACAGTGGCGGGAAACTATGATGAGAACAGCAGTTTCTATAAAAGACAGAAAGCATTGCTGGATGTGATCGATTATCATATCTATGAAGATAAAGAAGGGTTTCAGGCTGCGTTGAAGAAATCAAAGACAGATTTCGTAGTAACACAGATCGGGCTGGTTGACCATGATTTTCTGACAGAGTGTGGTTGTGAACTGATCGCACAGACGGAATCCTGCTACATTTACAGATTTGATCATAGCAAGCCTCGTAAATAATGCATATTGATCCGGCTCATCAGAGCGTGAAATTCTGCCAAGCTGTTTCAAATGCATTAATTAAGAGGCGTGCTATGATTGAAATATCATATATCTTACAAGAGAAGGAGAAAAGAAATGAAAAGTAACATAAAAAGACTTTCGCTCTGCCTTTCAGCACTGATGCTGCTGATACTGGCAAGTCCGCTGACTGTACTTGCAGCAGAGGAAGAGGTGGCTGCATCTGCGAAATTTTACGGCACATTCTGGTCGTTGGTTCCGCCGCTTGTTGCCATTGCACTGGCACTGATCACCAAAGAAGTATACAGTTCACTGTTTGTAGGAATACTGGTTGGTGCACTATTTTACTCTAATTTTAATTTCGAAGGAACAATCCTTCATATTTTTGAAGGCGGAATGATCAGCGTTCTGACAGATTCTTATAATATGGGTATCCTGATCTTCCTTGTTATTCTGGGAACCATGGTATGCCTGATGAACAGGGCAGGCGGTTCCGCAGCATTCGGACGCTGGGCCAGTAAGAGGATTAAAAGCAGAGTTGGTGCGGAACTCTCAACCATCATTCTTGGTGTACTGATCTTTATTGACGATTATTTTAACTGTCTGACAGTAGGAAGCGTTATGCGTCCTGTGACAGATAAGCACAATGTGTCCCGCGCAAAGCTGGCGTACCTGATCGATGCCACAGCAGCACCGGTATGTATCATTGCACCGATTTCTTCATGGGCTGCGGCAGTCAGCGGATTTGTAGAAGGAGAGGATGGAATTACCCTGTTTGTACATGCAATTCCCTATAACTTCTACGCACTGCTCACAATCTTCATGATGGTGGCAATGGTTCTTATGAAAGTAGAATTCGGACCAATGGGTGTTCATGAGACAAATGCTTTAAAAGGCGATATCTACACAACACCTGCACGTCCTTATGCAAACGCGGCAGAAGATGAGAAAAGTAATCCGCGTGGCAAGGTGATCGATCTTCTGATCCCGATCATAAGCCTTGTGATATGCTGCGTAATCGGTATGATCTATACTGGTGGTTTCTTTAGCGGAACTGATTTTGTAACTGCATTTTCACAGAGTGATGCATCTGTGGGACTGGTGCTTGGAAGCTTCTTCGGACTGGTTATTACGATTGTTTTATATCTGATACGTCGTGTCATGAATTTCAGAGACTGTATGGCATGTATTCCGGATGGATTCAAGGCAATGGTACCTGCAATCCTGATCCTTACTTTTGCCTGGACATTGAAGGCTATGACAGACAGCCTTGGTGCATCTGTATTTGTATCTGCAATTGTTAAAAGCTCTGCAGGCGGGCTGATGAATTTCCTTCCTGCAATTATCTTTGTGATCGGGGCTGTTATCGCATTTGCGACAGGTACTTCATGGGGAACCTTTGGTATCCTGATCCCGATTGTTGTTAATGTATTCTCAGGAACAAATCATGAACTGATGATCATCTCTATTTCTGCATGTATGGCAGGTGCTGTATGTGGAGATCACTGTTCACCGATTTCCGATACAACCATCATGGCATCAGCAGGTGCACAGTGTGAACATGTAAATCATGTCAGCACACAGCTTCCCTATGCAATGGTTGCAGCAGCAGTATCTTTCCTGACTTATATTATCGCAGGATTTGTACAGACAGCATGGATCGCACTTCCGGCAGGAATCATTCTTATGGCGATCACCCTGGTGATCATCCGATTGAAATTCGACGATCTGAAAATGTAAATAAAACCGGGCAGTCAGCACAATGCATGACTGCCCATAATTTTTGACTTGTAACAAAATAATGCATCTTTTGTAACAAAATAAAAAACTTTACTTTTTTCGGTAATTATGATAATATAGACCTTGTATTAAATAAATTATATAAATCCTTTGAAAATCAGATTTTCAAGATACGCGCCTGTAGCTCAGTGGATAGAGCAGTGGTTTCCGGTACCATGTGCGGGGGTTCGATTCCCTTCAGGCGTGCTGCCTGGGACGTATGTACAGTTCCGGTGCGTTGTATCACAGGAGTTATCAGAAGCGGGAACTGTCAGAAATCGTATGCGGCAGTGAACGGAGCAAACGGTAACTCATAAGGAGGACAAGAACTTGGATGATTTTAGAGAATGGTTATCAGATAATCTCCGGTATTTTATGCTGGGTGGAGCTATTCTGATAATTGTGGTTGTCCTGTTTTGCGGCATTCGAGCCTGTTCCGGAAGTAATAAGGGGAATTCCGGAGATGAACAGAAAACCACATCCGAAGACCAGGGAAATGTTCCTTCTTCTCCGATAAGTGAAGGGGAGTCTGACGAGAAGAAAGAAGACGCCAATCCCATGGAAACAGCAGATGCAGATGTTACTGCATTGATTACGAGCTATTATCAGGCTCTGGGGGAAAAAGATATTGCAACGCTGAAGACTCTGGAAGATGATTTCACACCGTCTGATGAGTCAAAAGTCACAAATTTGAAAGATTATATCGAAGGGTATGAAGTAGGCGATGTGTACACGAAGAAAGGTATGACAGATGATTCTTACGTGGTTTACGCCTGTTTCTCGTATATCTGTCAGGGCGTTGAGACCAAGGCCCCTGCACTGACTCAGTTCTATGTATATAAGAACAGCGAAGGGAACTGGGTGATCAATAACGGAGCTTTACAGGATTCTGAGATTTCCGCATATATGGAAAAACAGTTATCAGACAGTGATGTTTCAGCTCTTATAAAGAAGGTGCAGAATGAACTGGATCAGGCACAGCAATCTGATCCGTCTCTTGAAGAATTCCTGAATGGTCTTGGGGAGGAAGCAGGTGTGTCAACAGAGGCAGAAGATGGCACGATGCTTACTGCTACGGAGGAATGTAATGTACGCACAGAAGCCAGCACAGATGCTGATATCCTTGGCGTGATCTCAGCAGGTGATCAGGTTCAGAAGACAGGTACTGATGGTGAATGGGTTCAGATCGACTACGACGGTCAGACCGGATACATCAGAGGAGATTTACTTGAATAAAATTGAATATGGAACGTAAAAAATACAGGCGGTTATCCTTGTGGTAACTGCCTGTATTTTACGTTCCGTTTTTCTGACATTGTTTTTGTCAGCTTCTGCTAGAGATTTTGCTGTTTTTATTACTTTTCGCAACCTCCGCAAGGGACTTATTTGATTCGATTAAATTCACCGTATGTAACTCCTGTCGATAATTCTGTCTGATGCAGGGAAGCCAGTTCGTGCACTGTTACAAGCTGATATCCTTCTTCGATAAGCTGCGGGATTAGGATCTCGGCTGCATCTACAGAGGTGCTGAAGATATCGTGCATCAGAATAATGGAACCATCTTTTACATTATTCATGACTTCCTCAACCGTAGATTCCACATCCTGCGTTTTCCAGTCCAGAGTGTCAATGGACCACAGAATCATCGGGGTTCCCACAGTTGATTTTACCGTATCATTAACAGATCCATATGGCGGGCGGACCACCGAAGCTCCCTCACCTGTAAGATTTACAAGCTGTTCATCCACTCTTGCAATTTCTGAACTGATCTCATCCGAAGAAAGAGTCGCCAGATCCTTATGGTCATAAGTGTGGTTTCCAAGTTCACAGCCCAGTTTTTTCATGCGTTTTACTTCGTCCGGAAAACTGGCAATCTCAGTACCCACCATAAAGAAAGTTGCCTTTGCATTATTTTCTTCCAGACAGTCCAGAAGACGGTCTGTAAAAGAACTGGGACCATCATCAAAAGTAAGGGCGACCGACTTCTTTGCCGTAGATGTACCGGACTTGTCAGAGGTGTCTGACTTACCTGAAGATTTCTTCTTCGAGGATTTTTTCTTTGGTGTATAATCTTTCAGAGAACCATCTGTATCCAGTTCATAAGTTTTCTTATCTATTATCACAGTCCCTGTCTGCAGAATGCCGTCCATATCAAAATAATACCGCTTCTTTCCGATATCTGTCCAGCTTGTCTGCATAATACCGGTCTCATCCATATAGTACTGTTTCCCGTCTGTATCTGTGAACCATCCTGTGTATGGCTTATCATCTACCAGAAACATCCAGTTACTTCCGCTGGAAGCCCAGCTGCCCTCTGATGCCTCAGGCGAGATATCAGTGCTTAATGCAGGACCGCCCGGAGAAGTTTCAGATGAATCTGAAGAAGTGCGTCCAAACAGTTTCCCGGAAGAAGAATCCGTAAAATTATCATTGCTATCAGTCAATGTTTCCTCAGAAGTAAACTCCGCAGAATCCTGATCTTCTGACACGAAAGCTCCGGCATCGCTGATGGCATCTGCCTGTGAAGTCACAGCGGAAGAACGGGTGAAAATTCCTCCAAGTATCAGACACAGAACAACAGAAAGTGCGATCAGCCACCGGTTTGTACGTGGTAAATGATCTGACATGAAAGCCTCCTTTTTGATAAAATCAGTGACAAAAAAGATATCCTGTCATTCGATATCATACAATAAAATCTGACAAAATACAAGGCGATTCCCCATTCCTGTCCTTTTGAAAAAAATTCCAGAAAAATTCCATCAAAATTTCACCGTTGATAAGATGTACAAAAAAATATATAATAGAACAATGGACGAAAAAATCAGAATAAACAAATATTTAAGCGAGGCAGGCATATGCTCCAGACGGGAAGCCGACCGGATGATCGAAGAGGGAAGGATTACGGTAAACGGAAAAAAAGCAGAAAGCGGTCAGAAAGTCAGCCTGGAAGATGAGGTCTGTGCAGACAATATACCTGTCCATAAAAATGAAAAAAAAGTACTGCTTCTTTTTAACAAACCCAGAGGAATCGTGTGCAGCACAAAGCAGCAGTTTGATGAGACGACGGTAACAGATTATCTGGATTATCCTCTGCGTGTTTATCCTGTGGGCAGACTGGATAAAGAATCACAGGGCCTTCTCCTTCTGACAAATGAAGGAGATCTGGTCAATAAGATCATGCGCGCCGGAAACTATCATGAGAAAGAATATTTTGTGACAGTGAATAAGCCGGTGGACAGGGAATTTGTCCGAAGGATGAGCAAGGGAGTCCCTGTTCTTGATACGGTGACCAGACCATGCAGAGTGGTGCAGACAGGAGAATGCAGCTTTCGGATCATTCTGACACAGGGACTGAACCGGCAGATCCGCAGAATGTGCCGGTATCTGGGATATGAGGTACAGAAGCTGAAAAGGATCAGGATCATGAATCTGACTCTGGACGGGATCAGAGAAGGCGAATACAGAGAGATCACAGCACAGGAATGGGAAGAACTGAACCATTTACTGGAATCTTCCACAAGTGAAACAGTGATCAGAACAGGAGAACAGAATGGAAACAGCAGCAATCATGCGAATGAAAGAGCTGGTGCAAAAGCTGGACAGGGCAGCAAAGGCGTATTACCAGCAGGATACAGAGATCATAAGCAACAGAGAGTACGATCAGATGTACGACGAGCTTCAGGCTCTGGAGAAAGAGACAGGCACTGTTCTGGCAAACAGCCCAACCATAAGCGTAGGGTACGAGGCAGTTGACCAGCTTCCAAAAGAAGAACACGAATCCCCCATGCTGTCTCTGGACAAGACTAAGGACAGAGAAGTTCTGAGGGAATTTATCGGGGAACACAAAACGCTTCTGTCATGGAAGCTGGACGGACTGACGATCGTTCTTACCTACGAGAATGGAGAACTTGCCAAAGCAGTTACACGTGGAAACGGTGTGACAGGAGAGGTTGTCACCAATAATGCCAGAGTATTTAAGAACGTTCCTCTTAAAATCCCGTATCAGGGAAGACTGGTGTTGCGTGGGGAAGCGATCATTACCTATTCGGACTTTGAACGGATCAATGAATCCATAGAAGACGTTGATGCGAAATACAAGAATCCGAGAAACTTATGCAGCGGTTCTGTCCGCCAGTTAAACAATGAGATCACAGCCCGCAGGAATGTGCGTTTCTACGCATTTACGCTGGTAAGCGCCGACGGGGTTGATTTCCATAATTCAAGAGCCCGGCAGTTTGAATGGCTGAAAGAACAGGGATTTGATGTAGTGGAATACAGGAAAGTCACAGCTTCAACGCTGGATGAAGCCATGGAATATTTTTCAACTGCGATCACTGAGAATGATTTTCCGTCAGACGGACTGGTTGCTCTTTATGATGATATTGCATACGGAGATTCCCTTGGAAGAACAGCGAAATTTCCCAGAAATGCTTTTGCATTCAAATGGGCAGATGAGATCAGAGAAACCCATCTTCTGGAGATCGAATGGAGCCCGTCAAGAACAGGGCTGATCAATCCGGTGGCTGTTTTTGAACCGGTTGAGCTGGAGGGAACCACTGTGAGCCGCGCCAGCGTACACAATGTGAGCATTCTAAAAGAATTGCAGCTTGGTATCGGGGATACGATCACTGTATATAAAGCAAATATGATCATTCCGCAGATTGCAGAAAACCTCACACGCAGCAGTAAACTGGAAATTCCGGATACCTGTCCTGCATGTGGCCATGGAACACAGATACAGAAGGTAAATGATGTGGAGGCACTTTACTGTACAAATCCTGACTGTGCCGCAAAGAAGATCAAATCCTTTGCACTTTTTGCAAGCAGGGATGCCATGAACATTGACGGACTGTCAGAAGCAACATTGGAGAAATTCATTGCAAGAGGCTTTATTCATGATTTCGGAGATATTTTTGAGATTGGAAAGCATCGTGATGAGATCGTGGAGATGGACGGATTCGGGGAGAAATCCTTTGAGAACCTGATGACCAGCCTTGATAAAGCTAAGGAGACTACTCTTGCGAAGGTGATCTACAGCCTTGGAATCGCCAATATCGGTCTTGCCAATGCAAAAGTGATCTGCAGACATTTTGATGATGATCTGGAGAAGATCCGCCATGCAGATAAAGAGGAGATCAGCTCTATTGATACCATCGGACCGGTAATTGCCGGAAGTCTGACTGATTATTTTTCAAACGAGGATAATAACAGAAAACTGGATCATCTGATGAGCCATCTGACTGTTAAGAAAGAAGAAAAGACAGGTGAGCAGATTTTCCGGAACATGAATTTCGTTATCACAGGAAGTGTGGAGCACTTTGCAAACAGAGCACAGGCAAAGGAATTTATTGAGTCTCTGGGAGGCAAGGTGACCGGATCAGTAACATCGAAGACGAACTACCTGATCAATAATGACACAACTTCCAATTCTTCAAAGAATAAAAAAGCCAAAGAACTGGGAATTCCGATCCTTTCGGAAGAAGATTTCCTGAAGATGGCACAACAATAAAATAATAAGAACAGGAGATAAGATAATGCCAATTAAAATACAGAGCGATCTGCCAGTAAAAGAGATTCTGGAAAAAGAAAATATTTTCGTGATGGATGAGTCACGTGCATCCCATCAGGATATCCGCCCCATTCAAATCCTCATTCTGAACCTGATGCCTCTGAAAGAGGAGACAGAGCTTCAGCTTCTGCGTTCCCTTTCCAACACACCGCTGCAGGTGGATGTCACCTTTATGGCAGTACAGAGCCATGAAGCGAAGAATACATCTGTGAGTCATCTGAATAAATTTTATCAGACATTTCCGGAACTGAAAAATAACAAATACGATGGAATGATCATCACAGGTGCTCCTGTAGAGCAGATGGAATTCGAAGAGGTAGACTACTGGAAGGAACTGGTAGAGATCATGGACTGGACAAACACCCATGTTACCTCCACCATTTATCTGTGCTGGGCTGCACAGGCAGGACTCTACCACCACTATGGACTGAAAAAGCGCAAACTTGATAAGAAGATGTTCGGTCTTTTCTGGCATAAAGTGATGAACCGTAAGATTCCGCTGGTACGCGGATTCGACGATATGTTCCTTGCACCTCATTCCAGACATACGGAAGTTCCCATCGAGGATATCCATAACTGTAAAGAACTGACAGTGCTTGCTGAATCCGATGAAGCAGGGCTTTTCCTTGCAATGGCAGACGGCGGCCGCAAGATCTTTGTAATGGGACATCCTGAATATGATCGTGTGACTCTTGACGGTGAGTACAAACGTGATGTCAGCAAAAACCTGCCCATCGAAATCCCGGAGAATTATTACAAAGACAACAACCCGGAAAACAGACCGCTCCTTATGTGGAGAGCACATGCGAACAACCTGTATACAAACTGGCTGAATTACTATGTCTACCAGTCAACTCCGTTCGACCTGTATGGAACACCGGATTTTGAGCATATTTAGGGGATTTGCATGAAAGTCAATTTCACGTATTTTACCGTATTTTTACATAATTTCACGCGAAAATGGAGTAAAAATGGGGTATGACATATATCTAACAATGTATAATAGGGAATTTCACACAGTAAATGCCTGATATTGCCAATTGAATATTTTAAACATCTGAATAAGTCCATGTACTTGTATAACTACAGGTATGTGGGCTTATTTTAGTGCTTAAAAATATTGTCAAAGAAATGGTGATTTAATAGAACAAAAACAAGGAGGAAATGACAATGAACAAAACAATATATGAAGCAGAGTTTACCAAAATGGTACATGATAAAATGAGAGAAGCTAATAGATTCAAAGAATATGAGAGAATATCCCAAAATAGGATAGGTGGAGATTATCTCAAAGAAGAAGCAAATAATAAAGATGATGAATACGAAGAAGGAGAAGAAGAGTAATGAGATGTAAAGATTGTGAATATGTAAAATGCTATGCTGTCAATAAGAAGATGTATTATTGTGATAATAGAAATAGAACAAATCTGATGGGTAAACTGGGCGAGGATGTTTTACCTGAGACAAGTCCTGAGTGGTGTCCACTGACTGACAGGACAATTGCTGCTGTTGAAAATATTACAAATGGGAAAGGATTAGAGAAGTAATGGAATCAAACAATACAGAAATGAAGATGCAGTATATTCTTGATGAAAATAAAAATCTGGCAGAGATACCACTAACAGATATGCTACCTGTAGAGCATCCGATTAAATGTAAATTAATCAGTGCATTTGAAGTATTTGTAAGAGTACCGCAGACAGAAAACTATTGGATTTCTAATTACGGAAGAGGTGTAAATAACCATAGAAACCCAAATATGAACAAATTCTATGAGCATAAGCAAGGAAAATGCCATTATACTATTTATGAAGTGTGGCGAACACCAGAAAAAATCAGAGGGAAACTAACAGGCAAAATCATAGTTGAAACCACTAAGAGAGAAACCAGTCCAGAAGAGTTAGTAGCAAAATGCTTTCTGAAACAATATAGAGGCAGAGGTAAGGTCTGGCATAAGAATGGTGACTTTGATGATAATTGGTATAAAAATCTGATTTATGTTACTGGCAAAGATTTCATAAATCTTAAAGCAGATAAGATTACATGGCAGGAGTTAAGCTATGAGCAGGAATATATTGAGTATGTCAACAATGCCAAGAATCAAGCAATGATTGCGTATGGTTCTATTTCCAGTCGGTGTAAAGGTGAAAATAACAGTGAGAGTGCGCACAAGTGTTATGATGATGTTGAAATGTGTTAAGAATGGAAAGATGATCCACAGTTGTTCGTCAAGAGATACTTGGAATTGTATTATGAAGTACCAGGCGAATCAATGGCTGTAGACAAGAATTTATTTGGTAATGGAAGTAAGATATATTCTTCAAAGACAATCTGTATTCTGCCACAAAGGTTAAATACACTACTTGCTAACAGTAAAAAGCATTATAAAGATGGGGAAACACCAGACAATGTGCTTCCTCTTGGAGTAAGATATAATGGTAAAGTTAATAAATATTACGGACAGATTACTTATTTTGGTACAGAAGATGAAATTGAGTTACCATATAGAGATACAATAGCAGAAGCATTTGCAGATTATAAGAAATTCAAAGAATGCGACATTGCAATTACGGTGTCAAAATACAGAGATAAGATACCAGAATACATATATGAGAAACTACTTACGGTGAGAGTAGAGCCGTATTGATGTGTATATCCTAGAGAATACGGGCATAATATTGACTAAATAATTGATTCAAGACTGGGTTTATGATACAATATAATCAAGAAATAAAGGTATATTTGTATGAACCCAGTTGTTGACATAACATGACTGGGGTGTTATATTCTTATGAATAATAATGCGAATTTTGAAGGACAGAAGGAGGTTGATTGTATGGCATTAGCACAGAAACGAAATCCAGGGTGTATTATTACCTGTGGCAAGGAAAAAACATTCTTTAAAAAAGTAAATGAAAATCGACCGACTGAGGCATTTTGGAATGAGTGCAAACAGTTACGCAAAAATTTGAATACAGAATCAATTAATGCGTTAAATGCGTTGATGGACAAGGAAGATTAATGGGTAATCAAGAATTAAGTTTTGTTGAATTGAATCAATCGAAAGTCACAGATGATGTGATACAGCAGTTTGATTGTGGAAATGAGGATATGACAGAATATCTACACAAATATGCAAAAAATGATTCAATAGAGGGTAAGGGTGTTACATATGTTTTAGTAGCAGAAGACAGAAAACATATTTATGCTTATGCAACTATTAAGGCATATAGCTTATACTATTATGACGAGGCAGAGAAATATCATACAAAGGTAATGAATGATGATGGAAAGATTTTATTATCTATTCCAGCAGTTGAGATAAAGATGTTTGCAATCAGTAGAAAACTAAAAGGTCAGGTAGCATATTTGCTTGATCCAGTAAAAAAGCAACATTATTCAAGTATCTTCTTTAAATGGTTTCTTGAGTATTTATATTACATGTCAATGAATACTATTGGATTTCAGATGGTATTTCTTAGAGCAAATAATGAGGGAGAAAGGCTTTATAGAAATAATAGTTTTATCGAATGTGATGAATATTTAAGTACATATGATGCTAAAGCAGATGGATGTACTTCTTTAGCAATTACCTTGTCAGAAATTGAGGAAGTTATTTTTTAATAGGCATATCAGGGAAAACAAAATCCTTGATGTGCCTATTTTTTTACGTTTTATATGTCTGCTGCCGAGCGGTATTCTTTAATGTAAAACCACCGCCCCTATAAACACGTATATTAAATTTTAAGGACGAATAATATACACATAAGAAATCTTCATATAATATAATATATAAAAATCTGTTATAAAGCGAAATACAAGGCTTGAGAAGCATTCTGAGAGCATGATTTATTATCATAGAGGTTGATCTTCATCAGAAGGAACATAGACACAAATATCCTGTATCTGACAGTGCAGAATACGGCACAAGTCATTAACAGTCTTCATAGAGATGTCTTGATTATGTTTAAGACGATGCAAAGTGCTATGAGACATATGATGCTTGCTTGTCAAAGTATACCAGTTTTCATTTGTTTTCTTTAATGTTTCCCAGAATGGACTGTAATCTATCATGGCTGTTCCTTCAAAGATATTTGATATTATTACCATAAAATAGATTCTTATACTTGAATATCTTCGTTATAACGAATATAATAAGGGTATTACAGCAATGTGATAGTGAATACAAAATGTCGAACAAATTTGACAAAAAGAATTGCATATTACATATAGCAGTAGTATAATCAAATTGTGAATTTTATGTGAAATGTTTATTCAATTGAATACGGCATAGCCAGAGAAATCTGGTGACGCAAAACTACAGGGTCTAAGCGAATGTATGACAGCCAGTTGCAACTATGATAATTAAGGCATTGCTTTTTTTCTTATGGAGAAGTGATGTCTTTTTTAAATAATTTTACGGAGGAAGAAGCGTATGATGAAAAAGTTTTTTAAGAAAATCTCTATTTATATGATGACAGCAATGCTTGCTTTTTCAACAGTACCAGGAACAGTACAGGCACATTTTGGAAGAACAGATTCAAGTGGAGGACACCATGATAATAAAAATGTGAGTGGTTTAGGTTCTTATCATTATCATTGCGGTGGACATCCTGCACATTTACATGATGGTGGTGTATGTCCTTATAGTAGTTCTGCTGCTATGTCAGATACATCAACTACTTCTGAGGTGAGTACAACGACATCTGGTGGAGCAGGTTGGGGAATTTTTGGCGGTGGTTTAGCATCTTCTAACACTTCACAGACGACAACTGCAACACCATCAGCATCTAATGCAATACAATTAAATGCAGGAAGTAGTATTACAATTTCCAAAGACATTACTCATACTGATGCAAAACTGGGAACTTGCAAAAGATATGAAGCCATTAAATAGAATTAATCCGCTTATCTAAAGGGGGAAATCATATGAACGAATATTTTCCGACAGTAGTACAGGTGATACCATTGGATAACTTTCATGTGCAGGTATTCTTTGATGACGGTAAGATTGTAGACTATGATGCTACAGAAGATTTGAAAGCAGAAATATTTAAGCCATTAAGAGATATTGATGCATTTAAAGAAGCTTGTACCGTTATGAATGGTACTCTGGCATGGGATCTTTCTGGCAACAGAGATGAATCCAGTTGTATTGATATTGATCCGTTTACTGTATATGAGTTAGAATCCATTAATAATCTGATTGCTTGAATAATGTGATCACAATTTAATATGAGCAGCATGAAAGCCCTCGGGAGTTAATCCTGGGGGGCTTTTGGTATAGCCAAATCCGGTGAAGTATGTTATTATATGCATCAGTTCTCAGAATCGGGAATATTCAGTTGAGATAAGAAAGGACACAACAATCATATGAACATAGGAAACAATATAGGAAATATCATGAAGATCACAGGCGCATGGAACACCTTTAAGAGCAATCATCCCAAGTTCCCGGCATTCTGTCAGGCGGTTTCACGCAAAGGACTTAAAGAAGGAAGCATCATTGAAATTGCGATCACCACTCCTGAGGGAGAGAAGATAGAGACAAACCTGAAAGTAAAGGACAGTGACTTGAAATTACTGAAACAGTTGTCTGACCTGAAAATGTGAAAAAGTTTACAAAAATTTTATTTGAATAACAGGTATAAATCTGCTATAGTATTCTATGTTGGTTAAGTTGATTATTATTCGTTCCCATATATAAGAATGATAGGTTCTCAAAAGAAAGAAGAGGAAGAAAATTGCGTAAAAAATCACATATTTTATTAGCAAGATACCTTGCGGATCAGATGCAGACCACAGCAAGCCTGCAGTCTCACAGAAAGGCTTTCTGCCTGGGCAGCATTCTGCCGGATATCAAACCGTCCTTTATCACCAGAAGACACGAGTTCTACGGAACATTTGAAGATGTCAAGAACCGGATGAAAGAACTGGCAGATATCAGACCGGATGAGAGTAACCAGAGAGTTTACTGGCGGCGGTTCGGCGAAGTGATCCACTATATGGCGGATTATTTTACCTTTCCTCATAACAAAACATATACAGGAAGCTTCAGCCAGCATAATCATTATGAGAAAGTACTTAAGAACAGACTGAAAGAATGTATACAGCAGGGAGAAGCATATGCATATCTGGAACCGGCCATCCGCTTCGCAGATTTCTCCACCTTGATCGATTATATCGAAGCTACTCATGAGAAATACCTCAACAAGCTCCGCAGCGTGGAAGAGGATATCCGCTTTATCCTGAATATGTGCTTTCAGGTAGTGCAGGGACTGATACAGATCTGCATTGGTAATAAGAACTTTGCAGGAGCCATTCAGGCAGCCTGACAGAGATACGCTAAGAATACAGGAAGGCTGTGTGGAAATCTTATCCGCACAGCCTTCCTGCATTCTGAAATATATCTTTCTCACTGCTTGATTTGGTTAAAATGTGACAAAAAAATGAATTTTGGTCAAATCTGGAATTTACCTGCCCTGAGCTGTTGATTTCAAAAAATGATTATGCTAGAATAAAACAGGTTAATATTTCGGGATAATTCACTTATGAAATAACATAATAATGTGAAAAGTAATTTAGACAGTATGCCCTTATAAACAGGGGGTAAGGACATGCTCACAGTAAGAAGGGAGCAATTTAGATATATGAAAAACAAGTATCTTACCAGATTCTTATGTCTGACATTGATGTCAGGAATGGTATTATCCGGTCCTGCGTCCGTACTTGCAGCAGAGGATACTGCTGCGTATACAGCAGACGGTTCTGATTTCAGCGATTCCGGTGATTTTGATTCAGGATCAGAGGATCCGGCGCCGGCAGATCCGACTCCTGCAGAGCCAACACCTGCGCCGGTAGATCCGACACCTGCAGACCCGACACCTGCACCGGTAGATCCGACACCAACAGATCCGACACCAACACCTGCAGAGCCAACACCGGCACCGGCAGATCCGACTCCGACACCAACAGATCCGACTCCGACACCTGCGAATCCTACACCAACACCGTCTTCACAGATTACGAAGGCAGCCCAGGATGTGATCGACAGAATCAAAGAGTTGAACGCACAGACCATCACGCTGGAGAAGAAAGCCACTGTTCAGAGCATCCGCACTGCATATAATGCCCTGTCTGATACAGAGAAGGCACAGGTTTCTAATTATAATCTGCTGGTTCAGGCAGAAGCGACTATTGCTCAGCTGGAAGCGCAGAAGAACAATGCGAATACGAATAATCCATTTACGAGTAATACCAGTGCTGCACAGACCGGAACTCCGGTATATTATGCGTCCAATATCCACGCAGGTAAGGATTTCTATCTGGACAGCCTGAAGAATAACTACAATCTGACCTTCTCAGATGATTTCGCTTCTGTTATGGATGAGATCGAGAAGGAATATAAAGAGAAGAACAAAGTAGCAGATGCCAGCGATGTAAACGGCAGCAAGACCACCACATCTGCAGACAGTCTTCTGGTAAGAAACTGGCAGGATATCCTTGCAGTCTATGTATATCAGCAGAGCCAGGACGGAAAAACAGAATTCACCCTGGATTCCTCCTGCAAGAAAGACCTTACGAAAATCTTTGCAGAGATGAACCCGATCGTAAGGGACAAGCAGGATATCACTCACGTTACATACGCTAATCGTAAAATCAATTACTATATAAAGAAAAATAAAATCGCAAAGAAGGATCGTACGATCCTTAAGAAATATGTGGAGACAGACTGCAAACTTCTCTGCGCAGTGGTAACAGCTGCCAACGGTTTTGTCCGCGAGAGCGTAGGTGATGATGTTTCCGAGGAAAGAGTAAATGTTATCTCCGCAGCCTATTCACTGGTTGGTAAAGTCGGTTATTTCTGGGGCGGCAAATCCACAGTGATCGGTGAAGATCCAAGCTGGGGAACCAGCGAGAAGGTATCAGCCGAGGGAAGCAAAAGCACCGGAACCATCCGCGCATATGGATTGGACTGCAGTGGTTTTGTCACCTGGGCAGTGATCAACGGATATCAGGATAAAGCAATGCAGGAAACTGTAGGCGACGGAACTTCCGATCAGTGGGAGAAAGCAAACGTGGTAACTGAGGCAGATGCACAGCCCGGAGATCTGGTATTCCAGAAAGGGCCGGAAGCAGGAAGCGATAATCATGTAGGTATTCTCTGCGGTAAAACAGACGCAGGTGACTGGATCGCAGTACACTGCTCCTCCGGCAAGAATGGAGTAACCGTAGGCGAGGCATACAGTGCAAGCTTCCGTTATATCCGCCAGCCATCCTTCTACCCGACACAGGAACAGGTTCAGGAAATGCAGAGCAGCAGTACGGTAAGTACAACAACAGGTGATGCAGTAGCTTCCACAGGAACAGATATCTTTTCTGCAAATGTGACAGTAAGCAATACTCTGCAGGATGCGATGAAGTCAAACACTTCCGACTCAACAGGATTCACAACATCAGAATCCACTGAGAAGACTTCCATCCTTCCGGATAAGATCGACCTGTCAAAAGAGAAAGTCGCTGTATTTAAGGCAAAATAAAATATATAAAAAATAAAATGTATAAAAGAAGAGAAAGTCATGCAAAAAAGCCTGGCTTTCCCTTCTTTTTTATGTGTAAACTTTTTTTATCTGCTAACTTAAACGGTTAAGTAAAAATTGACGGATTTGCGTATTAACCTGCGGAATATGCTTCAAAAACGAAAAAAACATGCAAAAATATGGAAACAAAAATTGACAAAGTGTACGAAATATGTTAACTTTAAAATAATACAATGTCAGATAAAAAAGGAGAAATCCCTTCTTTTTTGTTGCTGATATTACAGTAAAATCTGAAGATGAGACACCAACAGATGATTTGTTCTGTAAACAGTGAACACACTGTTGTGTTCGGAAAAGAGATACATAGATGGCATTAAGACGTGAGAGAATGAGGCTTGGTGACCTGCTCATCAAGCAGAATGTACTGACTGAAGATGAATTAAAGAAAGCCCTGGAATTGCAGAAGGGAAGCGGCAAGAAAATCGGTGAAGTTCTGGTAGATAATGGCTTCATCACTGAGGATATGATCGTGCGTGCCCTCCAGATGCAGCTGGGGCTTAAAGTTGTTCAGCTGACAGGTGTGACAATCCCTAAGGAAGTCCGAAATCTGGTCAGCGTGGACCTTCTCAAGAAATATACCTGCATTCCCTTTGAACTGGATCCCTACAACGCAAATATCCTTCATCTGGCAATGGCAGATCCGATGGATATGGCTGCGATCGATGACATATCTATCGTGACTAACCTGCAGATAGAGCCTTACATAGCTACTACCAGGGATATCCTTGCGGCAATAGATAAATGTTACGGTGCGTCAGAGACACTGGATGCAGCCAGACGTTTTACCCAGGAGAGGGCGCAGCTTCGTGGAGGAGCATCAGAGGATGATTCGGACACAGATGTAAGTGATGCGCCTATTGTACAGCTGGTCCGTTCCCTTATTGAACAGGCGATCCGCCAGAGAGCCAGCGACATCCATATCGAAGCTCTTGAGAATAAGGTTCGTGTACGTTACAGGATTGACGGTGCACTCTATGAGCGTATGGTATATGACAACAGTCTTCTCCCTGCGATTTCCACCCGTATCAAGATTCTTGGGGGTATGGACATCTCAGAGAAAAGGAAACCTCAGGACGGACGTATGTCCATTATGGTAGACAGACAGGATTATGATATCCGAATCTCCTCTCTGCCTACTGTGCACGGAGAGAAGATCGTAATGCGACTCTCTTCCAAACTGAACCTTACACGTAACAAGAAAGACCTGGGACTTCCACCCGATGAGATGGAACGTTTCAACCATATGCTGGCAAGTCCTTTCGGGATCATCCTTGTAACAGGACCGACAGGAAGCGGTAAATCCACTACCCTGTATACAGCATTAAGTGAATTAAATAAAGAAGCAGTCAATATCGTAACAGTAGAGGATCCTGTGGAGGCAGATATTGAGGGCATCAATCAGGTACAGGTCAACAACAAAGTAGACCTGAATTTTGCGTCAGCCCTTCGTTCCATTCTCCGTCAGGACCCGGATATCATTATGATCGGTGAGATCCGAGACAGGGAGACTGCTGCTATTGCAGTACAGGCCTCCATAACAGGACATCTGGTTGTTTCTACATTGCATACAAATAATGCAGTAGGTACTCTGAACCGTATGGCGGACATGGGAGTGGAGAGATATCTGATCGCAGATTCTGTTGTAGGAGTTATCGCACAGCGCCTTGTGCGTAAGCTGTGCAGCCACTGTAAGAAAATGCGCCCTGCCACCTCTGAGGAGAAGAGAGTGTTGAGGATGAACACACAGGAGGACGTAAATGTCTATGAACCCTGCGGCTGTGATTTCTGCAGCCATACAGGATATTACGGGCGTATCGGTGTGTTCGAGATCATGGAGGTCAATGACGAGATCCGTGATCTGATTGCAGAGAATGGCACAACAGAGGAACTGGAACGTGCAGCCAGAAACAGCGGTATGCGCACACTGAGAGAGAATGGTATCAACTATGTGCTGAACGGTACCACCTCTGTGGAAGAGATGCTTAAGGCATCTTATGAATAATTTGAGTTTACAGACTATTAATATAGAAGGAATTCCTGCGAACCGGAGCTCTCCGGAGATTCTCAGGGAGTTACGAGGCAGATTAGGAAATATGTATAATTTAGATGAAATACTGATACAGTCAGTGAAGGTAAAGGCTTCCGACATCCACCTGACAACCGGCAGACCGCCCAGTTACAGGATCGATGGTGTGCTGTCTCCCATAGAGGGAGAACGCCTGACTCCTCAGATGCTGGAAGATATTCTCATGCCCCTGATGGATGTCCGTCACAGAGAAGAACTGCAGAATAACGGACAGACAGACTTCGCATATGCCATCTCAGGTGTGGGACGTTTCCGCGTGAATGTATTTAAACAGAGAGGAACACTTGCTTCTGTTATGCGAAGCCTTCCTTTCAACATCCCGGAGCCTGAGGATCTTGGTATTCCAGCAGAGGTAGTGGAGATGACCTCGCGGAAAAGAGGTCTCGTTCTGGTAACAGGGCCGACAGGAAGCGGGAAATCAACTACACTGGCTTCATTGATCCATGTGATAAACAGGAATTATCCATATCATATTATCACTCTGGAGGACCCGATCGAATATCTTCACAGACATGACAAGTCAGTGGTTAACCAGAGGGAGATCGGCAGTGATTCAACGAGTTACGCACAGGCACTGAGGGCTGCACTGCGTGAAGACCCGGATGTTATCCTGGTAGGAGAGATGCGAGATCTGGAAACTATTTCCACAGCGATCACAGCAGCGGAGACCGGTCATCTGGTGTTTTCCACCCTGCATACCATTGGTGCGGACAAGACCATTGACAGGATCATTGATGTATTTCCGCCAAATCAGCAGCAGCAGATAAGGATCCAGCTTGCCTCTGTATTAGAGTGCGTTGTATCCCAGCAGCTTCTTAAGAAAGCAGACGGAAGCGGCCGTGTGGCTGCACTTGAAATACTTTTTGCAAATAATGCAGTGCGAAACCTGATCCGTGAGAGCAAGACCTATCAGATCGCATCTGTGATGCAGACCAGCAAGCGTGCAGGGATGCAGACAATGGATGATGCACTGTATGACTTATATATGAGAAAACTGATCGATGCTGACAATGCAGTGACATATGCCCAGGATCCGGTCAGCATGAACAAAAAAGTCAGCTTTGACTTCTGACAGAAACCCGATCTGGCAGACACCCTGAGCCTGACTGAGAGAAAGAAGTGATAAAATGCCGGGTTTTACCTACGTGGCAGTAGATAAAAAGGGAAAAGAGAAAAAAGGAAGTATTGAGGCTGACACCAGAGAGAAAGTTATAGATATCCTGAAAAACGACGGGCTGATCCCAGTCTCTGTAAAAGAACAGGGCGCCCTGAACAAAGAGATAGATTTCTCCATAGGAAAGAAAGTAAAGCCAAGAGATCTCAGTGTATTCTGCCGTCAGTTCGTCAGCATCACCCAGGCAGGTGTCCCGATGAAAGAAGCCCTGCAGATGCTCTCAGAACAGACAGAGAACAAATGGCTGAAACGCGCCATCTCAGAGGTACTTCTCAGTGTGGAGAAAGGAAATACACTGGCAGACTCCATGAGAGGCCAGTCAGATATTTTCCCGCCAATGCTTATCAATATGGTAGAGGCAGGTGAGAACTCAGGAAGCCTTGAGATGGCTTTCACACGAATGGCAGTACAGTTTGAGAAGGAAGCCAAGCTGAAGGCAACCATCAGAAAGGCAACTATCTATCCGATCATTCTGGTCATTGCAGCGATCGGAGTTGTAGCTGTTATGCTTCTGTTCGTTATTCCCATCTTTATTGATATGTTTGCTGACCTAGATGTGGAGATGCCGGGGATCACCATGTGGGTTATGAACACCAGTAAGTGGATGACAGAACACTGGTATATGATTCTTGCACTGATCATTCTGGTGATCGTGGCATATAAGATGATTTATAAGACAGAACAGGGCAGACTTGCCATCGATAAGGTGAAGATGAAGATGCCCTTGTTTGGCAAGCTGACAGTAAAGACTGCCTGCGCACAGTTTGCAATGACAATGAGCACATTGCTGTCGTCGGGTATCTCTACTATTGATGCGTTGGAGACAGTGTCAAAGATCGTCAATAACATCCATTACACAAATGCGCTGTTGAAAGCACGTGAGGAAGTTATGAAAGGTATTCCGCTGTCAGAACCGCTGACTGCCTCAAAGATCTTCCCGCCTATGGTGTGCCATATGACAGGGATCGGTGAGGAGACTGGTAATATTGAGGATATGCTGGAGAAGCTGGCGGATTACTATGATGAAGAGGTGGAAATGACTACCCAGAGTGTACTGGCGGCTATGGAGCCGCTGATTATTGTGTTTATGGCGCTGGTGGTTGGTACGCTGGTAATCGCGGTGGTTTCACCGATTGGGGCTATGTATAATGGGCTGGATAATCTGTGATGAAAATTTAATTATACAGTGCATATAGATTATAGCCTGAAATGGGTAAAAAGTAATTAAATTATCTTAGATACCTGATTGATTGGGCAATCAAAGGATTATTTGCGAGTGGCAACCGCGTTAAAAGTTGCTGAAATAACCAAATTTGGATGTATCACAGCTTGCATAGGGGCTGTGTTCATCATAGAAATCATGGAAATGTCGTGTTTTCTTGTAAGATATGGAAGGGGGCGCGTGGAAAAAGCGGGATTTTAGTGATTTAATTATACGGTGAGAGAAAGGCTGAGATTATCTGAAGGAATATGCTGTCAGGTGGACGCTCCGGGATGTAAATATATTTATCTACGGCTTCGGAGCCAGTCATACTAAGCATTTGGAAATCTGCTAAAAGCATTCTGCGAAAACCTCATAACTCGCTTCGCTCAGACAGTGAGTTTTTTCGCAGAATAACGCAGATTCCCAAATGCCAAGTATGACTAAGTCTCCTGCAGATGTAGATAAATATATTTACATCCCGGAGCTGGTATTGGCAGTGACTGGATTCCTGATAACGGGAAGGTTTTTCCTAAACCGGAAGTGAGAAACAAAATTGTAACATGAAAACTGAATAACGAGTTTATAAACATAACTCCCTCCCCCCTGGAAAAGAGATTTTTACAGGGGGGGGGGGGGGAGAGCCCATCTGGGTTCTCGCTCGTTGAATCAATCACCGGATAGTGACATTCGTGATGACAGCAACAGGAGAGTTATGTATTCATCGAAAAGTTGAATATATTGTCTGGCATGTATGATGTGCTGCTCTTGTATCTTTCGACACGATATGACTCTATCCGGATTGAAATGAATTAAATTAATTTTAAAGGAGAATGAGTTATGTTTAAATTTCTGAACGACAGAAAAAAGAAAGATAACAAGGGATTTACTCTTGTTGAGTTGGTTATCGTAATCGCTATCCTTGCGATTCTGGTTGGATTACTTGCACCACAGTATACAAAATATGTAGAGAAATCCAGAAAGACTGCAGATGCTAGTAATATGGATGAGATGGTAAAAGTAGTTAAAGTGTATGCAGCAGACCCAGCAAATGAACTTCCAGCTGGAACATATAAAATTGTTATTAGCAATGAGAAATCAACGGGTACAGACATTACAGCTGTAGCTTTAGCGAATAGTTCCATATCAGCACCAACTACGGAAGCTGTAAACAATTTAAAGAAAGAAATGACAGATTCTATTCCTGATTGGAATAAAACTGTAACAAAATCTAAAAAATGGGCTGCTGGAGCACCAGGCGCTATTGAAGCTGATGTGACAGTGAATGAAAATGGTGGTACATCTGTTACCTATCCGTCAACAGACACATTTAAAGCTTATATGGCAGAGTCTGGGGCTGCTACTGGAACAGGCACTACAGGTGGAGACACTACAGACGAAAACACTACAGATCAACAATAATTATAACATCATAAAATCAATGTGAATTTAATTTTTCGATGAATGCATAACAATTCTTTGCTATGCATGAACGATGTTACTATCTCTGTATAATGAAAATTAAGGAGATAGTAATATGTTAAAATTATTTAACAGAAAGAAAAAAGATAATAAAGGTTTTACATTAGTAGAGCTTGTAATCGTTATTGCAATTCTTGCAATTTTAGTTGGCTTACTTGCACCACAGTATACAAAGTATGTTGAAAAATCCAGAAAAACTGCTGATGCAAATAATATGGAAGAAATGATAAAAGTTATTAAGGTTTATGCGGCTGATCCGGCTAATGAATTGAAAAAGGGATTTTATACAGTTACTATTAGTGATGGAGCTGAGGGAAGTGCGGATACAAATATTTCTTATAATGCTACTGCCGCACCAACAGATATCCCAGCGACTGGAGACACGGCAGATACCAATTTAAAAGGGTTAATGGATGAAATGGAGAATTCAGTTCCTAAGTATACTGAACTTGTAACAAAATCCAAAAAATGGGGTGAAGATGGAGCCACTAGTTCAATTTGTGCAACCGTTGAAGTGACAGCAGATGGTGGTACAACAGTTACATATGATTTACCAGATAATTTCGAAAGTTTTATGAATAATTCAGGAAGAATTAAATAATATCCCTGAAAGAAAGGAAATAACCTATGCTTCTTTTCTTAGACGCAATCCCCTACATAACAATCTTCATATTCGGCATCACCATCGGTAGTTTTCTGAATGTCTGTATCTATCGACTCCCTCTCGGGGAGTCGGTGGTGACAGCCCCCTCCCATTGTATGACCTGTGGGCGGAAGCTTCGGTGGTATGATATGGTGCCGGTGTTTAGCTGGTTGGTGTTAGGTGGTAAGTGTCGTAACTGTAAATCTAAGATTTCGGTTCAGTATCCGATCATAGAGGGTGTCAATGGCATCCTCTATGTGGTGATATTTGCTGTTAATGGACTGGTATGGAGCAGTGTGATTTATTGTCTTATGGCGTCAGCTCTTCTGGTTCTGAGTGTGATCGACTGGCGGACGTATGAGATTCCGTTTGGAATCAATGTGTTTTTGTTTGTCCTTGGAGTTGTCATGGCTGTGCTTGACAGGGGGAATCTGGTGGAGCATCTGATTGGGATGGTCTGTGTCAGCGGTGTGCTGGAGATTCTTTATCTGGTGAGCGGCGGCGGAGCAATCGGCGGGGGTGACATTAAGCTGATGTTTGCCTGTGGTCTGATCCTTGGATGGAAGCTGATTTTGCTGGCTTTTGTGCTGGGATGTATTATTGGTTCTGTGGTTCATATTATCCGCATGGTGAGGAAGAAGGCAGGGCGTATGCTTGCCATGGGTCCTTATCTGTCAGCCGGGATTTTGCTGGCTGCTTTGTGGGGAAACAGGTGGATCAGCTGGTACCTGTCATTAATTTTTAACTGAAAATCATAAAACTTTTCAGTTAGAAAAATGAGTTTTAATATGTTTTATCTGTTAAAATTTATTTTTGTAATTGAAAAAGGCGGTTGTCTGCATAGGGCAGCGGCTCATACGGAGGAAAATACAAATGGCGAAAATTTTGAGTATAGAGGCAGAGGCATCTCAGATCAGAGTTGCGGAAGTTGAAGTACGTGGAAAAAAGGGAAGGATTTATAATTGTTTCTGTATACCGGCACCCCAGGGGGCTGTGGAGGATGGACAGATCCGTGATACGAAAACTCTCGGAGAGAATCTTAAGGCAGAGCTTTCCCAGAGAAAGATTAGGACAAAGAAAGTATATTTTGCCACTGGTTCTACCAGAATCGCGAGCAGGGAAGTCCGTATCCCTTTTGTGAAGGCAAACAGAATACAGAGTATTATAGAGGCAAATGCCACAGATTATTTTCCCATTGATGTGAGCAAGTATGTGCTGTCCTACAGTGTGGTCGATGTGGAGAGCCAGAAATCTGAGGACGGGAAGGAAGAGACAAAGCAGTACCATCTGATGGTTTATGCTGCTCCCAAAGCAATCTCAGCAGCTTACAGTGAGTTTGCGGAGAATGCAGGACTGACAATGACAGGGATCACCTACACAGGCGACAGTATTTATCATTCCGTAAAGGATGAGTATGCAAAAGGAACTCATATTCTGGTTAAGGTGGAATATACGGGAACCAGCATTACGATCATCCAGGACGGTGAACTGACCCTACAGCGTAATATTAACTATGGTGTGGACAGTGCGGCAGAGACAGTAAGGGCTTTCCCTGAGTTTGGGGACAGACTGGATGCAAATGAGGCTCTGGATGTGCTTTGCAGCAGAAAATGTATCAATCCTTTCCTTGACATGGAGTCTTTTGATGAAGAAATCTCTGATGAGGACAGAAAGCTGGAAACTGCCAGGGCTGAGGTGACAGAGAGCCTCAGATACCTGATTGGAAATATTTCCCGTATTATGGATTATTATATTTCCCGCCATACGGATACAAATTTTGATTCCATTGTATGCTGCGGTCTTGGTGCGCAGGTAAAGGGGCTGATGCTCCTTCTTACCAATGAGTTGGGACAGCAGGTGGACGTTTTACAGGAGTTTAAGAATTTTTCCCTGCCTGCCGGCGGGGATGCACAGGAAGCCTGCCTTTACGCTGCAGTTCTTTCATCGGGCACTTCAGGCGTAAACCTGATGGACAAGGTCAACAGAAAGAAGAAAGAAAAAAAAGAGACTTTAAGTGGTGCCATCATTATCTGTGTGGTCGGAACAGTGGCAGGAATTGTGCTGACAGTTGCAGGATATGCAAACCGTATTTATCAGCAGCATGAGCAGGAGCGGCTGAATCAGAGAATCTCAGAAGAGAGCTCCATTGAGGAGATTTACAGTGCTTATACCAGTGCAAAGGCACAGTATGACAATTATCAGAATATGTATCAGTATACAAATACCCCAAATGAGGGACTTAAGAATTTTATCGAAGAGCTGGAAGAGAAAATGCCGTCGGATATTACAGTGGAGAACTTCAGCTCTACAGGAACGCAGGTCAGCTTTTCCATGCGTGTGGGCAGCAAATCAGCAGCAGCGAACACGATCATGCAGCTTCGCACCTTTGAGAGCCTGTCTACTGTAACCACTACAGGAATTGACGAGGCTGAGGATGGAACCGTATCCTTAAGTGTACTCTGTACATATTCAGATCCGGCACCGCTGGACAGCGCAGGAGAGTAATAGGAGGCAGGATTAATTATGGACATGAATATTTCTATGCGTGATAAAAAAATACTGCTGATGTTTCTTGGAGTAGGTGTTTTTGCAGCAGGATATTTCTTCGGATACAGACCGCAGATGGAAGAGGCACAGAGTATCCAGGCATCAACCGAACCTTTGAAGACAAGGCTGGATGACCTGCTGAAGCTGGCTGCAGACAGGGATTTTTATCTGAAAGAAACAGAAGATATCAATGCAAAGGTCAGCGAATATACATCTGCATTTCCGGCAGATATCCGTCCTGAAGACGGAATCGTACTTTCTATGAATATGGAAAATTCCCTGGACATGCAGATCTCCAATGTAGGTCTGGGCACAAGAGAGTTTGTGGCTTCCCTGGACGGAAGTACAGAAGACCCCCTGGCAGGTCTGCCTGACCAGACTCTCTCAGAGCAGGCAAATGAGCAGACCCAGTCTCAGCTTGATGAGATCGAGGGCACAGATGTAGTCGGAGAGAATGAGCGTCAGGCTGCCTCCGATGCAGAAGTGGAGAATCTGAACAGTGTGTTCACCAGTCCTGTACTCTACCGGACACAGGATACCATGCAGTTTACAGGAACTTATGCCAGCCTGAAGGATATGGTTGATTATCTGGCTGACCAGACAGGCAGGATGACACTTGATAATGTAAATGCCTCTTTTGACTCCTCAACAGGAAATCTTTCGGGCAGCATTACAGTAAACCTGTTTTTCATGGCAGGAACAGGCCAAACTTATACAGAACCGGATGCAGGAAGCGTAGCATACGGAACTGATAATATTTTCGGAACAATAGAGTCCGGCAAAAAGAGCAAAAAAGGCAAGAAGAACAAAAAGAAAGCCGCAGAGACAACCACAGAACAGGCGGCTTCCGACACCGGCGCTGACGGCCAGACAACAGACAGTCAGGAAGGAGCAAACACGCAGGACGCAGCCGCTGCTGAGACGACTGGACAGGCGCAATAGGGAAAGTATGTTAGAGGGGAGAGAAATTAGAGCCCCTCTAACTGTGTTTTTATAGATAACCGGACACAGAAAGGAGCATTGGGATGGACAGAAAAAAGAGGAAAAAATCGAATGCAGGTATGTCATTGTTAGAGGTGATTGTTGCGGTTAGCATTTTTTCCATAACAGCAGCGGTGCTTCTTCAGAGCTTCGTGACTTCGCAGAGGATTAATAAAAAATCAAATCTTTATCTGGAGGCAACAACAGTAGCGCAGAATATTATGGAAGAGATTAAATCCAAAGATTTTGAGGATGTTTCACTGGCATTTAATTATCCTATTAATTTTCTGACCGGACAGGCGAGACTTTCTTTTCTTGATTCTGAAAGAGACAGAATCAATACTGAAACAGAGAATTCTATTGGGGTAAAGGAAATCATAAAGGATGGAAGTGATTATAAAGATGTACGTCTCTACAATACCCTGGATGGAGAGGATACATCAAAGGTAACAGCATCTGTTATTTCCAAGGATGAGGGTAAAAGCTATGAATTCAATCCCAGAAAAACAGGCAATAATGTCTCCAAGTATTATTTTGAACTTACAAATGTGCCGGGTAATCATGAGTCTTTTGATGCACTGATAGAGTTTAATGGCGGAGAAGGTTCCGGATATAAAAAGAAAACACTTACTAATAATGATGAAGGAAAAAATGATTATCTGGCACCTAACATTGCTAAATTGGATACTAAAACAAATGCCTTTTTGATCATGGGGAAAAACTGGGATAAGAATGCAATGGAGGTTATAGCGAATGGACAGCTTCAGGCAGCACAAAAACTGTGGGATGAAGATTTGGCTGATTATATCAAAAATGCAACATCAGAAGAAGAAAAGCAAAAGCTGACGGAAGAATTTACTTCACAACATCCCAGACCAGCAGAAAAACTGAGTCCGGAAGATATTTATAAGCAGACGAGAAGAACGCTTTATGTAAAAATTGAAGAAAGTGGTGGGACAATTAAGGCAGATGCTAAATATATATTGAATGCTTATAATTATGTAAAGGAAGGTGGAAATAAGTATGAACGCATGGATATCTGTCCATGTAAAGGAAAGTCAGAAGAAAAAGATATAAAAGGATGTTTCTGTACCTATAAAAGCGAGTATCTGACTTTTTACAGTTCAGAAGCGGAGGCAAAGCTGAAAAACCTGTATATTTTTTATTACCCTAATTATGAGAACAAAGTTAAAAACAGTACAAAAACCCTGGATAACATTGTTATAGAAAATGAAAATAATTATCCGGTTAATGTATATGTGACAAAACAAAGAGATGAAGAAAATAATATACCAACTTCCTCTCAGGAAAATTTCTACCGTATGTCACTGACGATAAAAGAATGTCCTGACAAATTGGAGCATACAAACTGGAACACAAATACCAGTCTTTATAAGGCTCAGACGAAACTGAGGACAAATCTGGATTATAATATCAGTGATTTTGATCAAATTCTTACCCGTCCCCGTATTAATCAAATGCAACTGACTTATCAGGCTGTGAATGACAAGGGAGAGAATGACAGAAAGAAAACCGGAACAGCGGCGAAACAGATATTAAGCTATAATGGTCTTGATGATAAAATAGAAACAGACAGAATCTATACAGCAAAAGTGAAGGTATATAAATCAGGTGCAGCTGAAAAAGGATTTCCGGAAGATGAACTGGTTGCAAGCCTGGACGGAGCGAAAGAAAATTGATAACAGGGAGCGATAATATGAATGGTCGGAAAGATACAGCCGGAAAACAGAATAAAGGTTTTTCACTGATTACTGTAATTATTGCAGTGTCTTTTATCGGAATCCTTGGACTTCTTGTTCTGTATATGGCTCTGAGTAATTTTCAGATGAAAATGATAGACTTAAAGGGAAAAGACAGTTTTTATACTGCTGAACGCGCAATTGAAGAAATTCGCGTAGGACTTCAGGAGGATGTAGGAAACTCCATGTCAGAGGCATATATTAAGGTTCTGGAAACTTATGATAAAGATGAAAATTCGAAAGATGTTGTTCTTGATAAACAGAGACAGAATGATTTTGTAAATGAATTTATAAAAAAACTGGCAAATCGGTTGAAAAAAGACTCAGATCAAAGCAAATATAATCTGGATTATCTGAAAAAGTATCTTGACATGAAAATCAACGAAAATGAAACTTTGATTGTTACCACACCATCCAATAAAGAACCGGTAATGACAAAAGATAATAAAAATGGAATCTTGTTGAAAAATCTTAAGGTGATTTATGTTGACCCTAAAGGATATGCATCTGTAATAGAAACAGATATCAGATTGGGAATTCCTAAAGTGCAGTTTCCTACACCATCTACACTCCCGGATCTTATGAATATGATTGTAGTGGCAGGTAAGGGAATTATCTGTGAAGGTGGTAATACCACAATTTCAGGAAGTATTTATTCCGGCATTTTACAGGATATTAATGATAATACGATTTTGGAGAAGAATCCTTATACAAGTATCTGGGTTAAATCCGGAGCTAATCTGGATATACAAAGTGGCGATAAGATTGTCAGTGCCGGAGAGATTTATATGGAGCCGAATGCGTCATTTACCAGCGAAGCAGGTGTAACTCTCTGGGCTCAGGGTGTGAAATTATCATCAGCACAGGTTAATCTTCTGGGAACGACATATCTGTCAGATGATTTAACTATAGAATCAGGAAGTGGCAGCAGGGTTACTGTACAGGGCGAATATTATGGATACGGCTATCCGGAATCTGCCAGAAGTTCTTTGAATAACTATATGTATGATAATCCAGAGAAGAGATGGAGTGATACTGCTTTGAGCAGTTCTATCGTAATCAATGGGAAGAATACCACATTGGATTTGTCCGGTGTGAGAAAAATAATGCTGGCAGGCAGAAGCTACATCGGAACATCAAAAGTAAAGTCTGTTAATGGAGAAAGTAACTCTAATGATGTTATGATGGGAGAAAGTATTACTGTGAAGGGAACACAGCTGGCATATCTGCTTCCGTCAGAATTGATAGATGCTTCCAAATTAAAGAATTCTGAAATGGAAATTAAAAATCCGATGTCCTATTCAGATTACGAAAGCAGCGGACTGAAACAGATGAATTCTGTTCCTTTGAAAATGGATGTGAAAGTGTCAGAACTGGGAAATAAATCTCTGAACGAAATTGGCATAGATTCTGCGAAGCCTGTTCAGAAAGTTTTCTACAGTAATAATGCAGATGAGGGATACGTATATTTTTATCTGAATTTTAAAGACAGTAAGGCATCTTCAGATTTTATGTATGATTATTATATGAATAATTCTACAGTAAAGACAAATCTGGATAAATATTTATCTTTCTATTTCAGTGGTACGAATAGCGGAATCCAGGTAAAGGATATGAAGAATTATATCCGTTATGTTACAAATGGAAATGTTCTTTCTTATGAGGGCGGTGAAGCAACAGAAAATGGAACTACTGCTAAAGGCAATATGGCTGTTGCCACCAGTCCGGAGGTTTCGCAGGCTCTCCTTCAGGAGCAGACAAATTATCAGAATATGTGGTATGCATTAAACAGAAAAATGATTACCAGTGTAGACCTTCTGAATAAAGAAGTAAAAGACTCTGACGGATTGGCTCATAATGAAAAAAAAGATACAGACAGGAATGTCTTTGACAATATGGTCAATGAAAAAGAAATGGTTCAGTTTTTGCAGGAGAAGCATCCGGACAGTCTTAAGGAAGAATTTACAGCGGATGAAGATGACGGTCTGCAGGCAATCATGGTACATAATGGAAAACCCAGTACCTTTCAAATAAAAAATGACGATGGTACGACGTCGGAAACTACAGTTAGTGGAAAAGATAAACCATTGGAAATTACTTCTGCTATGGCAGATAAATTACGTCTCGTTGTATGTACCGGTGATGTCATAATTAAGCAAGGAGTTCATTTTCAGGGAATTATTATGGCAAAGGGAAGGATTACCCTTGGAGCGGGAGCAAGTCTGGAGTCTGCACCTCTGGAAGCTGCAAGAGTATTTCAGGCTCAGATGAATAAGGCTGAGGGTGAAAATAAGAAAATATCACCGAAGAGTTTCTTCTGGGAGGGTGATAAGTATGTTCTGGGAAATACAAATACCTCAGATGAAACTACGGATACAGGAAGGGTTTCTGATACCTATGATCTGGCTGACTGCGTTACCTATGAAAACTGGAGAAAAGAGTAGTGTTAAAGAAAAAAATGCGTAAATTAAGATTAAACTGCTGTAAAAAGAGAAATACGGGTTTTACTCTTGTTGAGATGGTTATTACTGTATCAATTTTTGCCATTTTACTTGGGATTATTGTTCCGTCCCTGAACTCGGTACTTGGTTTTCGTGTTCAGCGTGCAACGAATTCCATAACCGCTGCGCTTGATAAAACAAGACGGGAAGCAATGAACAGACTTGTGGGAGAAATGAAACTGGAATATCGTTCTGATGGTTATTATATCACTTATTATCTTGACAGAGGAAAAGACAGTAAATCATCATCCAAAATAAGAAGTGCTGATTCGGAAAAAATTGCTCCAGCCGGAACAAGAATCAGTTATCAGGATAACAAAGGAAATACCTATAATTTGTGGGATGGAACTGAGAACAATGGCAGAAGTTCTCTCATTCTCACGTATGACCGCGCAACAGGTGGATTTCTTCCTATTCAGTCAAATGAATGGGGACAGAATGAAATTTTGAAAGTTCTTGAATCTGGAAATGACATTCCATTGGACAGAGATACCAGTTTGCCATATTGCAGCTCTATTACGGTCAGCGGCGGAATGCGTACCAAAGTGATTACCTTAAATATAAAAACCGGAAAATATTCTGTTAAGGCGAAATAACAAAAACGGTTTCAGTAGAAATCTTGTGAATTTATGATCCTAAAGCTATGAGATAATGTATGAGGAGAATTGATGAATGTTTAGAACACAAAAGGATACAATCAGAAAAGGAATACAGAACAATGCCGGTTTTACCTTGATAGAAATGATTGTTACAGTGGCGATCATTGCAATTTTTTCAGGCGTTGTAGTGACATTGATCGGTACGGGATCCAATCTGTTCAGAGGTGTATCCGGTAATACAAAATCTCAGATAGATGCTCAGGAGACTTTAAATGCGATAGAAGATCTGATCATAGATGCAAACAGAAGTGTTTATTATGCATATGGTTCAGGAACTGCTATGGGAGAGCAGATAAGAAGTGATATTGATGATTCCAATGCGGCTTCCAAAACATTTATTACCTGTAACGAATATGAGAACGGTGATGGAACAAGTCGTTATGTATTTGATGTATTAGACTGGGTGGGAAGTGAAGGAAAACTTTACTACAGCCAACGTCAGTACACAAAGGCAAGCAGCAGTACAGAAGAGAAGGATGAGAATGGAAGTGGAGAAAATCCAGAATTGCAGCAGAATAGAAATGAGAGTGGAATTTCTGGAGAAAATGCGGAGAATACAGATATTGCAATTGCAACAGAAAGTGATAAAGAGAATCAGACAGGAATTATTTCAGGAAATAGCTCAGATATAGCAAGAGACTCTAAAGAGTTAATTGCGCGTTCTGTATTTGCAGAAGGAATTGAGAATTTTACAGCAGACGTGACAAAGGTAGAGAGCGAGCGTATTGTGCGTTTCCGCTTAACTACAGAAAACAATGGAAAGAAAGTTAAAACTCTTCATACTGTTAATCTCAGAAACAGGATTCAGGTTTTGAAACCAGATGATGCGTTTGCAACTGCCGGAAGCACAGATATAAGAATCACGATTGTAGGTGCACCGAATTCTATTGATGCAGGTAATTCTAAAATTCTTTCGTACGATGCAAGCGGACCTATAGACCCGACAACAGTAGTGTGGAAGATTACAGATGGAGCGGATAAAGGTTCTTTCCCTGCCCTGGATCCTACATATGGAAAACTTACAGTTAATAATAATGCTACAGGAACCATCACTGTAACTGTATCTGCCAGGACAGCAGATGGAAAACAGACAGCTACATCTGCACCGGTAACAATTCAGATCAATAATAACAGGATTGTAACAGGAATCGAAACAGAAACAAAGAGCGTTCTGGTTGCAGCAGGATATAATGGTTTGAATTTAAATTCTGAAATTATCTGGAAGTATGTATATAGTGATGGGACAAAAGGAAAAGATAATGTACCTGTAATCTGGACAATGGACAAGCCTGATAATTGCTCATATGCAAGTGTTACTTCTGAGGGTCAGATTTCAGTAGGTTCAGAAGCTGGAACTTCTGATAAAGGTTCGTTTACTGTACGTGCTACAAACAGTGAACATAATGTTTCAAATACAATTACTGTTAAGATTGCCAGAATAGATTTGTCATTGCCGGGAAACAATGCGACATACACAGTAGGTACCAAAAAAGAACTTCACTGTACATATATGGAAGGTGGACAAGTAGTAGAAACCATAGATGGAAATAATACATCAGCTATTGTGAACATCACTACAACAAAAAAACCGGAGAACGCATCCGATTACAATGCTGGAGGAAATTTTGCGGAGAATGATATTGGAACATGGAAAGTTGAGGCAAGTGTCAATGTGTCTGTGCGTAAGTGCTATGGTCCGTTAAGCGTGACAAATGGATTCCGTGTAATCTCTTCTGATACGGGACAGATTATTGCACATGAAAATTTAGGATATGATACAATTGTTGCTGGAAGAACTTATGAATGTGATGGCTATAATAAAAATGATTTTTATTTTTCTACGGCTAATACAAATTTAAATAATGTGAATGTTCAATCAATCACTTGGACGTTGAAAGGAGAACATCCGGGAATTAGTTTTGAACCGGGTGGTGATACAATCAAACAGAAACTTAAAGTAGCTAAAAATGCTTGCCATGGTTTTACTTTGTGTGCTGATTATGTAGGTGTTATTCGTTATGATAACGGTAATCCAATTACAGTACAACTCCATGCGGAAAGAACCTTTAAAGTGGCAAATGGAATTGAATTAGAATCACTAAGTGGTGATACGGCTTATGTTTACGGACCAAATGAATCAGAAGATTATCTGCTTCAGGTTCTGCTTGATGTTTATGATGTAAATGGGTCTGTATCGAAAATAAAAGTTTCTTCTAATAAAGCTAAAACACTTCAATGGGAGGGCATTGGTTCAGGTAAGGTGAATGCAGATGGAGAAAACTGGAAATTTCATGCATCATCCAATGATGTTGGCAAAACATTAAACATAGTAGCAAAACTGCAATTGTTTGAAAATGTTTATGATACGAAAAACAATTACTATACTGATAATGACAATTTCAGTAAGACGATATCTGTAAAGGTTGTGATGAATTATACTGCTGAGATTATTGCTTCGGATAATAAGCTTTCACTTTTTCCAGGTGAAAGTGCACAATTATATCTCAGATTAAAAAATAAAAAAGGAATATTAAATGCACAGGTAAATTGGAATGTAGATAATAGTTCTGCAATAAAATTTGATAATAATATGAGCTATCAGGATTCAACATTTAATAATACTAAAGAAATTCCAATAAAAATTATTGCAAGCACAGATATTACTCAACCTACAACTGTTACTTTAACTGCAAACTATACTTTGAAGGATGTTGCTAATACAACAGGAACACAGTCTATTCAGCTTACAATCACACCATTGACGCTGATTCTGGCTTCATCTGCAGATCAGATTTATTATGGTGATGATGCTCCGGTGGATATTTCTGCTGATATCGTTGATGCTCAGAATGATCAACATCTAACAGATGCTGATGGTTATATCGTTGAATGGTCTCTGAATTCAACAGTGAATGAAATCTGTGAATTAAATACTAATTCGGGAGCAAATATTAAATTGTCAGTGAAGAAGAATCTGGTTAAAGCTCCGGATAAATCGATACCAGTCACTGTGACTGCTATGGCAAAGAAATCAGGAAGTGTAGTATGTACAGCTTCGAAAGTCATTACAGTGAATCCAAAAATGACAATAGAAAAAGCATACAATTGTCCGGCTGGTTTGGAACAAAAACTTGAATTTAACTCTGAACATGAAAACAAAGAAATCCAAAGTATAAAAACCAGTTATCTGACTTCAACAGGAAATGAGCCAATAGAATGTAAACAGGATGATTTAAAAGTTCTTACTTTTGATTCTGGGGATATGAAAGTTCATATGAATAGTGATGCGCAAAATTTTGCAGAATATAAATATGTAAAGATTTCAGTTGACTTGGGAGATATATTATATGATTTTTATATTTATCCTGTGCAAAATAACGTTTATGATTATGAGTTGAATAAGGGAAGTGGAGCGGCAATTGCTTATGTTCCAACAGATATAGACAGTATCAAAAGACTTTGTTCTTTAGATGGTGACGGATATACTTATAAGTATGCCAGAACAGATAGAGATGGTAAGTATTGTGAACTGAGATATAGTGTTTATTCCAAGACTGGAATTGGATCATTCAATGGAAATTATGTAGATTCATCATCAAATAAATGGTTTATGAGACGCCAGGATAATACGAATGACTGGGTATTTTATCGTCTGGAGGGAAATCACTGGTACCGTTTTCATAATGGCGATAAGAGTGAACAAAATCTGGAAAAGAAAGCTAAAATAACCCGGTTTTATTGGAATTTGAACAACAAAACACATTTATTTGATGACAATGGTAAGGAAACGGCAGAGGTCTTAAACAGCTATTTTTGGAAAAAATGGAAATAGTGATCTTCTTGTGTTGAAGTTGCATTCTATGTTGTGAGAATATGAAAGGATTTTTTTATGAATAAAGAACTTGCAAGAATATTGATTACAGAAGTTTTTAGAAAAGGGAAATTTCCTTGCTGTTATTCTGTAAGTGGAAACTACACTGATGCAGAAATTGATGATTGTATTGATCAACTTATTGATAATAACTACATAACCATATCGACTTATATAATATATAATGGAGATGGTTTTGCTCACCCTTACGAATCAGTAGCTGCTAAAGTTAATGAACAAAAATGTAGTGAATTATTTGATGATTAATCTGACATTGGGGACGCTCCCTGTTGGGAAAATAAGAAAACAAAATTTGCTTCAAAAGTTCTCTAAAAAGTATAAAAATCTAACTGAGCCACAGACTGGCACCCATCCAGCCTGCGGCTTTTTCACCCACTATTTTTGAGTTGACTTTTTGGCACATTGCGCATATACTAACAGTAGCTAAGGAATGTGGTGAGATTCCTTGAAGCAAAACAAAAGCCCTCAGAGTGCCAGCTCTGGGGGCTTTCTTGCTCGTTACGGTGAGCTATTCCGTTTAGACTGTTGCTGTCTATCGTCTGCTGTCCAGTCATTTGCATATGTAGTAGCTAACTACGCCTGCTATAACAGGGTCGTCGGTTGGGATCGCACCCCCTGTCGGGAAAATAAAGAAACAAAATTTGTCTTAAAAGTTCTCTAAAGAAAGTATAAAAATCTAACTGAGCCACAGACTGGCATCCACCCAGTCTGTGGCTTTTTCATACTCCACAATGAAAAAGTTCAGGACAAAGAAATAGCTTTTATTATTTAAAGATTCTTAAAAACGGTACTCAGAAGATTAAAGAAAACACAAAGAGTGATGATACAAAAATTATTGTTTTAACTCAAACCAGAGTCTGTAATAAAGTTTTGTTTTCGGATCAGAAAGATTATCCTGCAATAGATCGGTCAGTTTATTCAAACGTTTAATGAGACTGCTTCTATGAATAAAAAGGGCCTGGGCTGTGGGAGTAATGTTCATTTCGTTTTCAAGGTAGACCTGAAGAGTATGCAGATATTCAGTGTTTTTTCTGGCATCATAGGCAATTACACGACGTAATGCCTCTGTAGTCAATAATTCCCTGGAAATTCTGGTGGTACATTCGTGTAACAGGAATGATACGATATTATTCGTAAAAAAATTCAGAGTCTGGGTACTGTTTTGCAGACTATAATCGGCTTGGATAAGACATTCATCCAATTGTTCCAGTCTGGAAAAAGAATTGCTGATGCCTGCACAGTAATTCATACGTTCCAACATATCTTTGAAGGATAAAAAAGTTCTGGAGGAGCCTTCCTGTTTAGGTATTTTCAGCAAACCTATAATATGCTGATGATAAATAGTTGAGGTCAGAATCTGTGGGACAAAGGAGTATAATGCAGCATGCATGTATTCTTTTGGCATACAGGAGGTTTTATTGGTCTCATGAAGTTTAAAACAATATAATTCTTCGTTATCAGACAAGATCAGTTCTTTTTGTTCATTAGGAGTCAGAGGCTGGTGACGAAGAAGTTTTTGAAGAACGTTATTTTCATAAGTATTAGTTGAACTCACGCTGCGAAGGTGTTTCTCAAAAGCAATCTGGAAAACAGAGAAAAAATAATCGGCAAGGGAAAAATCACTGTCGCGAAAAGGGTGCTCTGTTTCTGTAATAGAAATACAGCCGGTAAAATATCCAAGAGGAAACAGGTTGTTACAATAAGAGCGAAAATTATTATCTTTCAATGAAGAAATATAAGGAACGGAAATACGACGTTCCAAATTACAGACATTTTTTATTGACTCAGTCATATTCGGACGCATGGTATGAGGCGTATTATCTATATGGACTTTTCTTTTTCCGTGAGAGTCAGTTTCCCAGACAGTTTCAAAAATAATCGAAAGAGAATGATCAATTACATTAATCTGGTTTTTGAACAGTTCGGCGCCAAGCCGGAGTATATCCTGAATTTCATAGTCGGCCTGCTTTTCAAGTTCTTTATGGAGCATAAAATCCCAGTGATCAAAAAAATCATATATATGGCAAATTGCATTAAAGACAGAAGTAAAACTGGAAGAACCATTTATTTGTAACAGAGAAATGCCACTTTCCTGCCAGTTAAAGGGGACAGGAGATCCGACACAGATAAAAGAACATCCACTGACGGGTGTTATGAAAGGAAGAAGTTCTGCACGGAGAAGATAAGTGTTTCCTGTAATTACGGACGTGTCTGCTTCACAGAGAAAAGGACGAGAACATACAAGTTTATCCTGAGCTTCACCATAAAGGCGAGTTTGCAGCTCTGGTGGCAGGTAATCTTTTAATATGGTCAGATTTAAGTTCATGAAAAATCCTCCTTACATGGTGTTAAAATTGATACTGTTTAGTATACCGCAAATGGACACAGAAAAGTGTAAAATTGGATAAAAACGATAAAAAGAATCAAAAATGACACAAATATAAAATAAAGGTGTCATTTTTAATACCGTTATAAAGTGCTTAACTATAAGTTGAAATCAAAAAAGAGAGTACAAATTAATATATATAATGAATGAAAATTCAATTAGCAGAGCCTGTAGTTTGAAAATGAAATCCTATATACTGATGTTATCAGAAAATCTACGTTGCCTTAAAGAAATGGACAACAATAGCTTTTCAAAACGATCGGAAAGAAGGAAAAAGATTATGAGTAAAAAATTAGACCCCCGTATTCCAAAAGATTCCGGAAGCAAATCTCTTACAAACTATGCGGCTTTGTGTTCCCCATGGAATCATCTGGTAGGTTATCAAGAGGCAATGCACTGGTTATCGAGATATAATGCCTCGTTCAGCGCAGCCTGTATGCAGGCATACAGAATTCTTATGCCAGATTACAGAGAAAGGGCACAGGCAATGTGCGAAGCAGCATACCAGAAATTATATTATACAATGAAACAGTATGGAAAACCGCAGATGGCACAGCATAATGTACATCCGTTCTGCAGAGGAAGTTTTGTCGGAGCACTTGTAGGAGATTCGGGCGATGATGCATTGCTTATGTGTGGACGTGTACAGGATTTTGGAACCTATCGTGCAGAAAAAGAACTGGATGTATGTGACTGGGACATTGTAGGCTCTGAGCTATGTCGTGCAACTACACAGTCTCTGGAAGCGAGCAGTCGCGCCTGGTCAGAAGAACTGAGAGCAGGAACACAGCTTGAATTTCATATGGTAGAAGCAAAAGGCTGCGGGGACTGCCATTGCAGGATTGTTGCAGAAAGTCGTGAAAAATATCCGATGCCATCCCATGAACAGTGGGAATGCTTTGGACCGATCGCAACGGAAGATCAGATCAAATACACTAAAGAAGAGGATATGGTTTCTGAATCAATGGTATTTCGTGAGGAAACTAATTATACTTTTGCGAATGGCACTAATATGGAAGATGATTCTAATAGTGTTGCTGGACTTATGAGACGTTCAAATGCAGCAGCAGGATATATTTTCCCTACAATATCGTATCTGCTTCGCCAGGGTAAACTGGATGAAAAAACCGTGGAACACGTATTTCACTGTGTATGTGAAGCTGCAGGAAAAACTGCGTTCGGAGAAAGGACATCAATTGAAGGAATCCGTAAATGGATGGGAACACCGGAAGCAGTGAAAGATGGACGTGTGATGGGCGGATATCTGGAAATGTTTTTTCAGGCAATGGGATTGAAATATGAGGTTGAAGCATTTAACAAAGAAGAAGTTCAGTATATTGTAGATCGTAATAACTTGACTGTATATAATCCGGGAATGGCAGATGCATATGTTGCATACTGGTATGGAATGACCAAGACACTTGTGAATGCACAATGGTCTTTGTGGGAAATCAAAGATGACACTCCGGCAGACAAATTAAGAATCAGAATAGCAAAGAAAATCGATAAGTTCTGTTAGGATATTACGGGAAAAGCGAGGATTGGATATGTATAAGAATATTTATAAATATGATGACATGAAACGCAGAGAGCATATGGCGGTCCGTGAGCATGTAGGCTGGTATCTGTGGACACATCAGTTGGTAGAAGTGCAGGGAGAGGATGCACGGGATTTTCTGGATCTTCTTTGCACAAAGATGATATCAACATTGAAAACAGGAAAGGAGCGATATACAACAATTCTGGATGAGAATGCAGAAATTATTGATGATGTAGTAGTATTTCGATTGGAAGAACAGAAATTCTGGGTATCAACATTATTTGCTGGGAATCTGATCCATTGGATGGCATCACATCAGGGAAATCGGAAGATAACATACAAAGATGTGACAGACCAATATCATATGTATGCTGTACAGGGACCGGATTCTATGGAAATGATCAATAAACTGACCAAAAATCCTATAGATGAACTGAAATTTTTCTCATTTGAAAAGAATCAGATAGAAGAACTCCCTGTCATAATCAATCGTGCCGGATTTACAGGAGAAAAGAAAGGATACGAGATATACGTTGCAGCAGATCAGGCAGACAGAATAGAAGAGCTTTTACACAAAACAGGAGATGCCATGGGAGCAGTGGAAGTAACAGAGTTCCAGGTTATGGCATGGACGCTTCCGACAGAAGCCGGTTTTTATTATATGCGTGATCTTCGTCATACAAATCCTCTGGAAGTTGGAATGGAAAAAGGGATTGGATGGGATAAAGAATTTATTGGTAAAGAAGCTTTACTGAAAATAAAGGAAGAAGTTCCGTTGCGTGAAATGGTTGGTTTTACAGTAGATGAAGCAGATGTTTATATTCAGGGACGACATCTGGGAGGCCCTGGACAGGCCGTACTTGTAGATGGAGAAGAAGTAGGAAGAGTATATAAATTTGTATATAGTTATGTGAAAGATAAAAATATTGGTTATATTCTTGCCAGGAAAAATACACTGAAGCCAGGAGATAAAATTAAGATTAACGGTTACGATGCGGAAATTACAGAAAAATATTTTCTTTAAAGGAGGAATTACTAATGAGATTGGAAAATAAGGTAGCAGTTGTTACAGGTGCATCCTCTGGAATGGGAAAAGCCATAACTACCCGTTTTGTACAGGAAGGTGCAAAAGTTGTTGCTGTAGCAAGAAGAATTGAACGTTTGGAAGAACTGGCAGAGAGCCTAAAAGGTGAACCGGGGGAAATAGAGATTTTTTCAGCAGATATTACATCAGTTGATAAAAATAATGAAATGATTGATTTTGCGGTTGAAAAGTTTGGTCATCTGGATATTCTTGTAAATAATGCAGGAATTATGGACGATATGAGCCCAGTTGGTGACATGACAGATGAAATGTTGGATCGCGTAATGAAAATAAACGGGTATGCACCGATTTATGCAATGCGTAAGGCTGTTCAGGTATTTTTGAAACAGGAAAAAGGTGGAAATATCATTAATGTAACATCTGTTGGTGTAGATCATAATACAGCAGGAGCGGCGTATGCGGCTTCCAAGGCAGCTGTAGCAGCGGTGTCAAGGAATGTAACGTTCCAGTATATGAGCCAGAAAATCAGATGCAATAACATAGCACCGGGAGGAATAAGTACAGAAATATCAAAATCCATGGGAATGCCTAATATGGTCGGATTTGGAAATGTCAAAAAACTTCTGGGAATTGCACCAGAAATGGGAAGTGCAGAAGACATTGCTAATGCGGCACTGTATCTGGCATCAGATGAATCAAAGTATGTAAATGGGGCGGTTATCACGGTTGATGGTGGATGGACCTGTCTGTAAATATTCTGCCCTGTATGTTTGGCACCTGGATGATGCTTCTTGCCAGCATTTGCAATCAGAGAAATCGTAATTCCAGTCAGTGTAAGGTATATTGACAAAAGTGCTTTCTACAGATGCAGCATGTTGGATAAGAAATGTTTGAATATTCCGGATGGATCTGACTTTTTTAAAGATTAAAGATCTTGATATTGGTATCGAAAATATGTTTATTTCTCCGCGGCTTTTCTTCCAGGATGGGAGAGTACCGCGGAGTATTTTTTGAGAAGGAAGTATTGTAGGAGACCGGTTGGGGTCGCACCCCCTGTCGAGACAGACTGAACCCCACCCAGCCTGTGGCTTTTTTTCTTTATGATGTTTTTACGGTACAGAGCTTTCTTCTTTTCTCTTGCCTCTTGCCATCTTTGCGGGATACCATTTTTCAAACCATATTGTAAAAAATCCCATCAAGATTGGAATTAAATTGTTTACAATGATAAGCAGATTTCCAAACCCGGTTCTTCTGAGCAGAAAGGTCCAGACTGCTGTCAGTACATATAACAATCCCCATGCCGCTGCAAGAATATAATTTGTCTTCATGAAGAGAGGGTTTTGATGTGCACTTTCACCACCATAATTGTATTTTACATAAGCAGCGCACAAAGGTTCTTTTGTCAGGCATGAAAGCAGCCAGAACAATCCAAACACAAGATATCCTATATTTGTAGGAATATCGCCATTCCCGGTTACATTTGCTGCTGCAGAAAGTACAGCAACGGCTATCATAGAGAGTTGATCCCAGATCACAAATTCATGATTTCTCATAATAAACGGTATGCCTGCCACTACGATAAGAGTTATCAAAGCCCCCACTTTAGGAGCAATAGAAACAGCAATCCAAAAGGCAATCCATGGTATAAGCATTGTCATCATAGAAGGATTTTTCTTCTCAATCATGTTTGGAGATTGTTTCTCAGGATTTTTGACTGTAGATGTGCTTCCAAAGAATTTATCCCAATTGATCATCAAGGAGAAATCACCGGATACCGTATACATCTGTTTCCCCAATGCTTCTGCGCCACCAATTTCTCCACGAGAAATAGCTGACCATACAGAAAAAGGTGTATCGATGCGAGTAGTTGGAGAAAGGCTTCCATCTGTAAAAATCTGGCTTCCGGTCTTGTTAAGTCGAATCTGATACGTATGATCCAAATCGGTAAAATGTATCTCAAGTACGCGTTCTTTTCCGTCATAGGCGTCTTTATTGTAAAGAGCGGCCATTTGCCGGGTAAATACAAGATCCTCAGGTTCTTTCTCTCCGGTCGTTTTGTTAATACCCCAGCTGGCATCTGCCATTTTTTCAAATACATCTCTGGGATATAAAAGTGTATGGAGTACAGCATCTGTTTCTTTCGATATTGCTCCTGTCATTGCATATTCAGAGCCTGCACATTTTACTGCAGCAAGATATTCATTTGTTCTCACTGACAATTCCTTTACACGAAACAATTCTCCCTGACCGCAAAAAATGGTCGTATAATTTCCCCTGCCAAGGAAATGGTCAAACATCCGCAATACACTGTCATAATTTTCGTTAGCAGAATAAAATCCACAGGTAGAGATTAATACGTGTCTCTTGCCTTCCATATCATATCTGGCATCATGACTGCCGCTTCCGTATCCGTCCTGTCTTGAACTCATAAAAGGAAGACTCATTGGAAGCTGACGATCGATCAAATTCTTTAACATACCGGGAACATTAAAATAGTACAGTGGAAAAGACCATAAAATTAGATCAGCACGAATCAGTTTTTTAATGACTGTTTGCATATCATCATTTATACAGCATCTCCCGGGTGTTTTCTGCCAGCATGCAAAGCATCCCTTACACGCACCTATATTCATTGAAGCTATATGCAGTTCATCAACAGATAACTCTTCTTTATTACTCGTACATCCGTTTTCTAATCCCTTAATAAAGCTGTATGCAAGCTTTAATGAATTACTTCTTTTGCCTTTTGGGCTTCCGTTGATCAGAAGTATCCTCATCTCTATGCCCTCCATTCCTTTATTTCTGATAATGAAAGTGTACCCTTTCATATGTGGATTGTCAACAAAACCAGAGGGGGTATGAAATAAAGAAAAAATATTATTGTTGTACTGCATGATGAGTAAGTGGTATAATAATACAAGTTTATATTGCAGAAAAAAGCTGTTGTTCGTGAGAGGCTGGGAATAATGATTGAGTGGAAACAAATGACGATGCAGGAAGCAGAGAATAAAATGGAGGTGCTTCGGGAGATTTTTGATGTAGTCCGTCTCCTGAAAGGGAGTGATCTGCAGGCTGCCGGAATGGAAAGTAAGCTTGCAGGAAGAGAAAATCTTTGCCAGTGTTATGCTTTCTGGAATAAAGATAAAAGATGTGAGAATTGCATTTCCCTTAAAGCACTGGAGGAGAAGAAACAGACATCCAAAATTGAATTTCTTGATTCTGATATGTATCAGGTATTTGCAAGGTATCTGGAGATTGACAGTGAGCCTTATGTAATGGAAATGCTGAAAAAGCTGGACGAAAACACACTGACTGATGAGGAAGGATATGAAAAACTGACGGAAAAGCTGACTGTATATAGCGAAAAGCTGTATAGGGATGTGCTGACAGGGGCGTATAATCGCAGATATTTTGAGGAAAAAGTCAAAAATATGTCTTTGAATGCCGGAGTTGCAGTTATCGATCTGGATGATTTCAAATTGTTCAATGACACTTATGGTCATGATGGAGGAGACCTGGTACTGACAACCGTAGTGAATGTAATTCGGCATTATATCCGTCGTACGGATATTCTGGTGCGCTATGGAGGAGATGAATTTCTGCTGATCCTGCCCGGAATTGAGAAGGAAGTCTTTTCACAGAAGCTCCGTATGATCCAGGAGAAGATCCATGCGACGCATATTCCGGGTTTTAATCGTCTGAAGCTTTCAGTGAGCATTGGTGGAGCTATGTTTACCCATGGCAGATTGGAGGAAGCAATCACCAAAGCAGACCGACTTATGTATATGGCCAAGGGACATAAAAATATAGTAGTGACCCGGTGGGAGCAGAAGCAAAATACAGGCAAGATGGAAAAAAGGAACCTGCCTCAGCTTCTGGTTGTTGATGATTCTGAAATGAACCGTGAGATACTTAAAGAAATTCTGGGAAAAGAATACCGGATACTGGAGGCCTGTGACGGGGAAGAGGCTCTGAAGATGTTAGAGCAGTATGGAACTGAAATCTCATTGGTCCTGTTAGATATTATTATGCCCAAAATGGATGGATTTGAAGTACTCGCCTATATGAACAGAGATAAATGGATCGAGGATATACCGGTGATCATGATTTCCAGTGAAGGATCAGAGAGTTATATCCGCCGTGCCTACGAACTGGGGGCTTCGGATTATATAAGCAGACCATTTGATGCTAAGGTGGTATATCAGCGGGTTATCAATATGATCAAGCTTTATGCCAAACAAAGGCGTCTGATCCATTTGGTAACAGATCAGATTTATGAAAAAGAGAAAAACAACCGTATGATGACCGGGATTCTCAGTCAGATTGTAGAGTTCCGAAATGGTGAAAGCGGGCTTCATGTGTTGCATATTAATATTCTGACTCAGCTTTTGCTGGAGAAATTGATGCGAAAATCAGAGAATTACGATCTTTCCTGGTCTCAGCAGCATATGATCGCCACAGCTTCCGCACTTCATGATATCGGTAAGATTGGAATTGACGAAAAAATTCTGAATAAACCCGAAAAGCTTACAAAGGAAGAATTTGAAGCCATGAAACAGCACACGATCATAGGTGCCCGGATGCTTGACAGGCTGGAAATGTATCATGATGAAGAGATGATGAAATATGCCTATGAAATATGCCGCTGGCATCATGAACGTTATGATGGAAAAGGATATCCGGATGGCCTGAAGGGAGAAGAAATCCCCATATCTGCACAGGTGGTATCACTGGCAGATGTGTATGATGCCCTGGTAAGTGACCGGGTATATAAGAAAGCATATTCTCATGAAAAGGCAATGGAGATGATCCTAAATGGAGAATGCGGAATGTTTAATCCTCTTCTTTTGGAATGTCTGGTGGAAATTCAGGATAAAGTACGCAAGGAACTTGGTATTAAAGATGTGAATGAATGTCTGGAATATCTGGAAGAGAGAAACAGATAAAATCCCCCTGAAAAGAGCTTAAACTCAGCGATGAATGGGTGCACATTTCTGTAGATCTGAATGGATTAAAATGGGAAGACAGAGTGATGCCGCCTGCAGCAGTGGGAAATCAATAAATTTCTATCAGATCAGAAGGATGCAGAGAATGTTGCGGCTTTGAAAAATAATAAATGGTCATTACAGAGATCGATTCGTGAAATGCAAAAATATTTTGTAAAATATTTTCCTGAGTATCTTGACAGGGAATAAATAATCCTTTATAGTATAGCACGGATTTGGTGTGTTACTGGACAGGCAGGCATTAACCGGTCATAAATGTTATTTTTTAATGTTTATGGGGGTTAGTGCCTTTTTTTGATGTATTTTATGTGGTAAAACGCGGAATAATCATATGTCAGAAGGTTTTGATCTCCCGGAAACAAGACGGTTTATTCGCACGAATAAGGAAAAGGAGACAAAAGAACATGAAAGACAAGATTTTTGGAGTTTTGCAGCGTGTGGGAAGATCCTTTATGCTTCCAATCGCAATTCTCCCTGTTGCAGGTCTGCTGCTTGGTATCGGCAGTTCCTTTACAAATGAAACAACCATCGCTACCTATGGATTGCAGAAGATCCTGGGAAGTGGAACATTACTTAATTCTCTTCTGATCATTATGAACAAGGTTGGAAGTGCTGTATTTGACAATCTGCCGCTGCTCTTTGCTGTTGGTGTTGCCATTGGTATGGCAAAGAAAGAGAAAGAGGTTGCTGCTCTTTCTGCGCTGATCGCATATTTCGTTATGAATGTGGCTGTCAGTGCCATGCTTCTTATCAACAATGAAATCACAGCAGATGGTCAGATAGCAGCAGATGTACTGGAAGGAACCATTACTTCTGTATGCGGGATCCAGTCTCTGCAGATGGGTGTATTCGGCGGTATTATCGTAGGTCTTGGTGTTGCGGCACTTCATAACCGTTTCCACAAAATTGTGCTTCCGAATGCGCTGTCATTCTTTGGCGGCTCAAGATTTATACCGATCATTTCTACAATCGTATATATGTTTGTGGGAATCCTGATGTATTTTGTATGGCCTGTAGTTCAGAATGGTATTTATGCTCTGGGCGGTCTGGTAACAGGCAGTGGATATCTGGGAACTCTGATTTTTGGTATTATTAAACGAGCACTGATCCCCTTTGGGCTGCATCATGTATTTTATATGCCATTCTGGCAGACAGCAGTGGGCGGAACTATGGAAGTTGCAGGACAGATGGTGCAGGGTGGACAGAATATTTTCTTTGCGCAGCTTGCTGATTCTGCAAACATAGCACATTTCAGTGCGGATGCTACCAGATATTTCTCAGGTGAGTTTATCTTTATGATTTTTGGTCTTCCGGGAGCAGCGCTGGCTATGTATCGCTGTGCAAAACCTGAGAAGAAAAAAGCGGCAGGCGGACTTCTTCTTTCCGCAGCGCTGGCATGTATGTTTACTGGTATCACTGAACCGCTGGAATTCTCATTCCTGTTTGTAGCTCCGGCATTGTTCGTAGTTCAGGTGATCCTGGCAGGTGCGGCTTATATGATCGCACATATGCTGAATATTGCAGTAGGACTTACTTTCTCAGGCGGTTTCCTTGACCTGTTCCTCTTTGGTATCCTGCAGGGAAATGCAAAAACAAGCTGGCTGAGGATCATTCCGGTTGGTATTATTTACTTTATCCTGTATTATGTAATCTTTACATTTATGATCAGGAAATTTAATTTCAAGACTCCTGGACGTGAAGATGATGATACAGAGACAAAGCTTTATACAAAAGCTGATGTAAATGCAAGAAAAGAAGCCGGAAAGACAGCCGGTGCAGCTGCAGCAACCTCCGGTGATCCGGTAAGTGAACTGATCACCAGAGGCCTTGGCGGAAAGAAAAATATCGTAGATGTTGACTGTTGTGCGACCAGACTTCGTATCACAGTTGCAGAGCCTGAGAGAGTTCGTGATGAACTTCTGAAACAGACAGATTCCAGAGGAATCGTGAAAAAAGGACAGGGCGTACAGGTTATCTATGGACCTCATGTAACTGTTATCAAGGCGAAGCTGGAAGAATATCTGGAGACTGCTCCCAACGAATTCGCAGATGAGACACCGGATAATGTACAGGTACAGGAAAATACTGCAGCAGGAAATGCAACAGGACAGAACAGTGCAGAGGTTGAGGACAAAAATGCAGGTACAGCACAGACCTTGGCACCTGTAAAAGAAGAAAAGATCAGAAAAACAGCAATCATTTACAGCCCTGTAGACGGAATCGCAGCAGATCTTTCTACTGCACCGGATGAGGGATTTGCAGGAAAAATGATGGGTGACGGTGCAGTGGTGACACCAACAGAAGGTACTGTATATGCACCTGCAGACGGTGAAGTTGAGTTTATTTTTGATACAAAACATGCTATAGGTTTCCAGACAGATTCCGGTATCCCTATGCTTCTTCATATGGGAATCGACACTGTAAAACTGGAAGGAAAAGGCTTCGAAATCCTGGTAACAGAGGGTCAGAAAGTGAAAAAAGGCGATCCGATGATGAAACTGGATTTGGAGTTCTTAACTGCTAATGCTCCGTCTATCACTTCCCCTATCCTTGATACTGAACCGGAAGACAACCAGAGGATCAGACTTCTGGCAAACGGTGAGATTAAGGCCGGTGAACCGTTGTTTGCGGTGGAAACGCTGGAATAATATTGTTATAATATAGAAATAACGAAGTTAAACATGTCAAAAAACAGTTGGATGATCAAAAGAGATGATATCTTGATTATCTGGCTGTTTTTTTACGCATGTGAATTGAAAAGCATGACTTTTTGCAGAAGAAATCTGGGAATCAAAAATGTAACAAATTTGTGTGACGGGTAGGATTCTTATTCAAAATATGGTAAACTATATCAAACATGCTTTAAGGGCAAAGGGAAAATTGTTATAATGGCAATAAATTTTTATAGAGGGGATTATGACAGAGATGTACAGAGTTAGCAAGGTATTAAATAATAATGGTGTTATAGCCATTGATATGGATGAAAACAAGGAGTATGTGATTCTTGGCAAGGGTGTTGGCTTTGGGAAAAAGGTCAGCCAGCGTTTTGATAAGCCGGAGGGATGCACTACATATCGTCTGGAACAGGAGACAGAGCGTGGATCTGTGAAGGAACTGGTAAAGGGAATAGAGCCGGAGTATCTGGAGATTGCAGATGCAATTCTGACAGAGTCACAGAAAGTGTTTGGAGATTCCATAGACAGAGGAATTCTTTTTCCACTTGCTGACCATATTTCTTTTGCAGTTGCCAGAATCCGCAGAAATGAGCAGATCAGCAATCCGCTGACAGAGGATATCAAGGTTCTTTTCTACAGTGAATTTAAAGTTGCGGAAACACTGAAAACAATTCTGAGAGAAAGACTTCAGATAGAGATTGATGATCATGAGGTTGGATATGTGGCATTGCATATTCATTCTGCAATTGGTGACGAGAAGGTATCTGTTGCCATGCAGACTGCGAGAGCAGTGAGAGAGTGTATAGACATGATCGAGAACGCAACAGGTAAGCCGATCGATGTACTGTCACTGTCCTATAATCGTCTGATGAACCATATGAAGTATATGGTAGCGCGTGCATCTACAGGAGAGAAGCTGAACCTGGATATGAATGAATATATGTTGGATCAGTATCCACAGGCCTATAAGGTTGCCACTGACATCTGTAAAAACCTGGAAGGATGTATTGGACATAAGCTGGATGAAACAGAGACAGGATATCTGGCAATGCATATTCAGAGAGTGTGTAAGGATGCGGTATGATAATCAGTGAAGAAAGAAATTCCCTGCCCGACCGGAAAAATTTAATTTCTGGTCTGAGCAGGGAGTTTTTGTGATTTCGGCAGAGTATCCTTATATTCCTCATATTGTTTATTTTCGGTAAGTAACTTTTCATATGCATCGTAAGCGTCCTGCAAAGTATCGTAAGGTTGACCTTTGCTAAGAATATTATGAAAGTCCTTGTTGGTGAGGTGATCTGAAATTGCGACATATTCATTTGTTTTATTGCCAGGGTTGCGAGTGGCAGTTGTTGTTTCGGAAATATAGAAACTGTTACCTTTATTAATAAGCACGGGAATAGTCTTGCCTGCTCCAACCTTATCAGTATCGACGGAAGTCCAGAACAGATAGCTGTCTTGAGTGCCGGGGCGTTTTAGATATGCCCAGGTACCATGTTTTAGTAAGCTATCATCTTCTATTTTTTCTTTGACTTTATTAACCATATCACTCGTTGACTGTTTACAGCTAGAATCAATTTCATAGTTAGTCTTTGGATCCTTCAGTAAAGGTAAATTTAATACACCACTATTGTAGAGGGGAGCCTGTAGGTCTTCACCAATCCTAAACGGATATTTTTTCCCGCCACTCTCGTTTCCACCTGACCATGTAAATCTCACACTGTTATCATCATTAAGGGAAATCTCACATGTTCCATTGGCTTTTGGAATTCCTACCCAGTTTTCAGTATCACCTTCATCTACAGTGTGGGAAATTCCGGCAATGGTAATAGTTTTTGCGGACTGCCAGTTATCTATTTTCTGTTTCAGTGGAACTGTTCTCTTAGCCTCTTCGGGATCTTTGCCATCCAGATTTATATCTGCCATCATTTCACCATACTCAGTGCGGACGTTTGCCAGATCTGTTGATTCGCGGCTTCGTTCCACATATTTTGTGTAAGAAGGCGCCAGAAGTCCGACAAGAATTGCCAGGATTGCGACCACGACTACAAGTTCAACCAGGGTAAAGCCTTTATCTTTTCTTTGCATATATTATACCTGTAAATAAAATAATAGTTATGCCAGGGGTAAAATATACACTACTTTACCCCTTAAGCTTTTTAGAATGATAGCACAGAATCTGTTACTGTGCAATATTTGCAGAAAAAATATTTCTTTACAGATACAAGGCAATCGTATGGATCATTTTTTCCACATCCAGTGGTTTGGCCAGATGTGCGTTCATACCACAGTTCAGTGCATGGCGTACATCCTCTGCAAAAGCATTAGCGGTCAGTGCGATGATGGGA
>OGZT01000133.1_pt1 | contig 57507 bp, 47 predicted proteins | sample 1576891 | NCBI WGS metagenome assembly OGZT01 (sample SAMEA3541521, study PRJEB24748) | human gut metagenome | biome: human gut; feature: human-associated habitat; material: faeces | place: China | collected 2012 | reverse complement strand
GCAGATGTAAAATATGCATATGAATTTGGAGATAACTATGATGGAAACAAAGCAAGACTTAAAAATGGAGAGGAAGGATATTACAGCTTAATCACTCCAGAAGAGAGAGAAGGAAAACTGACTGGTAAGATTGGACTTACAGTAGAAAAAGCCAACCACATGGGAGTAACATTCGAAGTGGAAGCAGCAGATGAAAGTCATAAGAAAGATTCATCAATTAAATATGGTGTAAGATTCAATTACAAATTCTAAAAAATAATATATTAAAAGGTTATAAGAAAATAGAAAAACTAGTCTAAAAAACAGAAGAAGAATAAAACTGTAATAGAAAAATTAAAGATAAATAGGAAAGGTGGCTTAAAAATTAGCCACCTTTTTTATAACTGAGATTTATATATTTTTTACTGAAAAAATCATAAATATATTTAATTCTTCCTAAGATTTTAAAATATAAAATATATATAATACCAAAATTAAGAAAATAAAAGGTTTTTAGAGATGATATATATTGGGTATAAAACCAAGAATCCAAGAGTATCTAAAAACAAAATCATCACTTTAATAAATAAGTATAATACAAATAATGAATGAAATGTATTCATGCTATTTATTTGATATTAATGTTCTTTTCTGATAGACTTATCTAAATTGTAACAGAAAATAAAATATATTAGGGGGAATAATTATGAAGAAATTATTGTGGATACTACTGCCACTTTTACTGCTGATTGGTTGTGGAAAAGAAAAAACAGCTGATGCAGGAAAAACAAAAGAAAATAAACTGATATATAGTCAAAGCAGTGAATCAGTGACACTTCATCCGCATGAAGCAACAGATGTATATTCGAGAAGAGTAATTTCAAATATCTTTGACAGGCTTATAGAAACTAATGAAAAATTAGAGATAGTTCCTGGACTGGCAGAAAGCTGGGAACAGATAGATCCTTTAACATTGAAATTCAATTTGAGAAAAGGAGTTAAATTCCAAAATGGAGATGAATTTACTTCAGAGGATGTAAAATATACATTTGAAAATGCTAAAAAATCTGCAAAAGTAGGGACTTTGTATTCAATGATAGATACTGTAGAAACACCTGATAAATATACTGCTGTATTTAAAACAAGTACACCATCAGGATCTCTTATGCATCACTTAACTCATATAACAGCATCTATTCTTAATAAAAAATATTATGAGGCAACAGAAAATACTAATCATAATCCTATGGGAACTGGAGCATATGCTCTTGTAGAATGGAAACCCGGAGATTATATGACTCTTAAAAGAAATGAAGAATATTTCAGAGGAAAACCTGCTATAGAAATAGTTGAAGTAAGAGCTGTCCCTGAGGAAAATAGCAGAGTTATCGCTATCGAGACAGGAGAGCATCATATAACAGGAGATATCGATTCAATAGGTAGAAAGATACTGGCAGGAAGAGAAGACGTGAGAATAGAAGAAATAAGCTCTCTAGGGGTTGCTTATTTAGGAATTAATACTGCTAAAGGTGCATTGCAGGATGTAAGAGTAAGAAAAGCTATTGCTATGGGAGTAAATAGAGATATTATTATAGACTCTGTTCTAATGGGAGCAGTAGAAAAAGCCAACAGTCTTCTTGGACCAGGGGTAGTAGGATATTCAAAAGATACAAAGCCTTTTGAGTATAACCCGGAAGAAGCTAAAAGATTATTGAATGAAGCAGGATACGAAACTCTTGATCTTGTTATGGTAACAAGCAATAATGATTTGAGAAAACAAATGGCTGAAATTATGCAGGCCCAATTAAAAGAAATAGGAATAAATATAAAGATAGAAATATTAGAATGGGCAACTTTCCTGAACACTACTGGAAGCGGAAAGAGTGATCTATTCATGATAGGATGGTCAAATTCATCTGGAGATGCTGATTATGGACTTACTCCTATGCTTCACAGCAGCATGAAGGGAAACTCTGGAAACAGAAGTTTCTTTGACAATAAAGAATTTGATACATTATTAGAAGAAGGAAAAGTAGAATTGAATCCTGAAAAAAGAGCAGAAATTTATGCAAAAGCTCAGGATGTTATGAATAGAGAAGTACCAATTCTTCCAATATATTTCATGCCGGCAAGTGCAGGAATAAGAAAAGAAGTAAAAGGATTTGTACAATCTCCAATAAATAATCCTACATTCTACAAATTATCATTTTAAAATAAAATAACAAATAAAAAAGCTCCCCTGAGATATGGGGAGTTTTTACTATATATTAATAAATTTATTATACAATTTTACAGAAACAATTCCTAAAATGCACCCGATAACAGCTCCTATTATTACATCACTAGGATAGTGTACAAAGAGATACAATCGTGAGTACCCTATTATAAAAGCAAGGATAAATGCACATATTCCCCATTTTTTATTCTGAGAAAATAATACAGCTGCTGAAGCAAAAGATGCCATTGTATGCCCAGAAGGAAAAGAAAAATCTTTTGGAGCAGAAATCAGTAATTGTGTAAAATTAACCAGATCAAATGGTCTTATTCTTCTGACTAAAGGTTTAAGAATAATATTTCCAATTAATGCACATAGAAAAATCGAGATAAAAATCATTATTCCAATTTTTCTGTATTTCTTTATAACCATAAAAATACAGGCAAGCACTATCCAGAAAATACCAACATTTCCTAATTTTGTCACTAAGGGCATAAACTTATCAAGAAAAAGATTTCTATGATGTTCTTGAATGTAGAATAAAATCTGTATATCAGTAGATTCAAAAAGATGAAGCATTATTCCTCCTAACATAATCTTCTATTTTTATAAACTTTTCAATTTTTCTTTCTATTCCTTTAATTCTTTTTGTTATGAAAGTAGTATCCATACCAGTTTCTTTATAAATTTTATCTTGATCAATATCAAGGATAAGAAGATTCAAAAGCTGGTTCTCCATTTTTGTTAAATGGGTTTTAAGAAAAAATTTAAATGAATCGTTGGAAAAACTGCTGCTGTAATATGTTATATCAGAATTTTCAAAGATTATGCTTAATATTTTATTTTTTTTATTTGTTTTGCTCACAAATTTTAGCTGGAGATAAATATAATGAAATACAATTTCAGAAAAAATCTTAACTATTTTAGAAATAAAAGATTTAAGAGATTCTTTTAAAATTTCAGCATATTTTTCATAAAAAAGAAAATCCTGAACTTTAAAAGTGATAATAATAGAAGATGTCAACTTTGTATTGGATGAAATTGAAAAATTTTTCATAAAATAACCTCCTATTAGTTAAGACTAATTTTGTTTGCAACAAATATTAACATATTATTACAATATTATAGCATAGGAAATATTTTAAGTAAATCAAGATTAATAATAATATTTTAAAAATAACAAGATTTAAAGATATAATTTAATTAAGAAATAAAATAAAAATTAATCATTAAAAAATTTATAAAAATAATTAAATTTAATTTTTTATAAAAAATATGTTATAATATTAAAAATTTAATTTAATCATTTTATGACTTATAGGTGGAAGTGGTCAGTTGAGAGTAAAATTATTTTTAATTATGTTGGGAATTGGTTTAATGGGAGTAGTAGTGGCTGAACTCCTATTTTTAGAAAAATTAATGATTTAAAAAAGCGTCAATCCCTTTACACAGTTCTGTAGTGCTGTGTAAAGGGATTGTTCTTGATTATTCTTTTTCATATTCTTCAATGAAAGTTTTTAGTTTTTTCTTTATTCTTTGGATACTGTTGTCTACAGATTTTAATTCTCTTCCAGTCTTTTCTGCTATTTCAGTATAAGTCATTTCAGCAAGCATATATTCAAAAATCTCATTTTCCATAGGACTTAAATGTGTTTTTAAATATTTGTTTAAATACTTCATTTTCTCTTTACTTAGATAAATTTCTTCTGGATTATAAAAATTGAAAGATTTGTTGTCATATGTAAGATCTGCTTCATCTTCATCATCAGAAGAAGTAGAAACTGCCATATTTAATATTCTGTTTTTTCCAGAGTTAGAATTTTTTAATGCAGTTATAATTTGACGTTTGATACATAATAGAGCAAAGGTTGTAAAAGAAGCATTCTTATTTTCATCATAAGCGTTAATGGCTTTTAAAAGCCCAATCATAGCTTCCTGCATAACATCTTCTCTATCACCACCATGAAAGAAGTATTTTTTTGTTTTGAAAATCATAAGTTGTTTAAAGCTTTCAAAAATTTGTTGTATGGCGTCTTCATCACCCTCTTGAGCGGCATGAATAGTGTGAATATTTATCATTTTTTTTCCTCCTTAAGTAAATTAAGTTTATGTACAAAATGATAAAATCTTCTCCCAGTATTAATATAGAAACATTTAACGAATATATTATAACGAAAAATAATTTTTTTTCAATAGAAAAATAAAAAAATATTAAAAAATATAAAATTACTTTTGTAATATTATTGGTTTGAAAATACTAAAAAAACAGACAGCGAGGTGGTTTGTGAACGAAAGTATATAAAAAAAATCATAATTTATTTGTATACGAAAAAAATTTTTGATTTTTTTAAAAATAGTTTTATTTGTTTAAAAAAATAACAGAATATATTAATATAAAAGCACGTTAAAAAACATATAATAATAAAAAAGATACCCCTAATCCATTGATTAGAGATATCTATAAAAATAAAAGATTTCATTCATAAAAAGCAAAAGAATTTTTAGAAGTATTTTTTATATTATAAAGAGCAATATCAGATTTTTTGTATAACTCCTGAAATGTAGTTCCATCTTGTGGAAATACAGCTACTCCAATAGAAACAGAAATAGCTACTGAAAGGTCAGAATGACTGTAAGTTATTGTAAAATCATTCAAAACTTTTTTTAAAGTTTTACTTAACTCTTCTCTGGAAGAAATATTTTTTAAAAATACAATAAATTCATCTCCGCCTAATCTTCCAATAATACTTTGATCCTTGAAACGTTCTATTAACTTTAGAGATAATTCCTGAAGAGCAATATCCCCCATTACATGACCAAGAGTATCATTAAGAGTTTTAAAATTATCCAAATCCAAGATAATAAATGCATGTGAAGAGCTCTTATCTTCTTTTGAATTTTCTAAGAAATTATCAATATGTTTTTTTATAGCTCTGCGATTGTATAGAGAAGTTAGTGGATCTTTTTCCGACATTTCTTTAAGTTCTTTTATATTAGAAATATCCTTTATAAGAAGTATTCCCTTTATTTCATCAGTAGAAATTTTTTTTATTACTCTGATACAGCATTCAGTCCAGATATATTTCCCTTTGTTATCTTTTATACGATAATCAGCTTTAAATTCATTGACACCATTAAAATATGAAAGCAGCATATTTTTTCTGGAAAAACTTTCTCTTACATTCTGGATATCTTCAGAATGGATTTTATGCTTTATAAAATATTCAAAAAGTTTGTCATAATTTTTCTTTTTGCTGGATTTATTTAAAAGATTAATTGTATTTTTAGATAAATTTATCTCATATGTATAAATATTATCAGTCTGTAAAGCTTCGCAATATTGTTTTTCTAAGAATAGTGAAACCTCATTTTCTTTTTCTTCAGTAACATTTTCAATAACTCCAACAGTTCTTATTATATTCTTATTTTCATCAAAAATATTAGTAAGTGTAAGTCGTTCCCAAAGATAAGAATTATTGCTGATTTGAACTCTGATAACTCCAGAAGAATTCTTTACATTTTTATTAAATATTCTTTCATAGATTTTTAGAAATTCACCAACAGATTCCTCACAAACAAAATTATTTTCAACAAGGCTTTCAGGGACATTTTCAATTACTTGATTAAGCTGATGCCTTTTAGGAACTGAATTTTTAAATGTAAGGGTTTTGGTATTCTGATTGTATTCAAAAGCTATGTTGGAAGTTCTATCCATAGCAACTCTGAATATTTCCTCATCCAATTTGAGTCTTTCATTACTTTGGATTAGTTCATCTTTTGCTTTTTTATTAAAATAGATAATAGAAATCATTCCAAGTATAAAAATAATAAACATTTTTGTAGAAAATTTTGTCATGAGGGATTGAATAAAATTTAGACGATTTTGCATGGCATCTACAGAAACAACAGATATTATATACCAATTATTTATTCCTAAAGGGCTGTAGTAAGCAAATTCTCTACTTCCATTATGCGTATATTCCATAAAACCATTTTTTAAATTTAAAATATCATTTTCAATTTTTTCTCGAATATTATTTTTATTAAAAGTTGCATTTGAAAAAAATTCCCAAATATTATTTTCTGATATAGTTTTATCTATATTAGAAGACTTTAATATAAATTCCTGCGAACTGCTTGTCAATAAAATATATCCATTCTTAGCCTGCATACTTTCATGGAGCAGAAAAGAAAAAGTAGAGAGTTTATAGACTCCACAAACCATTCCTATTGTTTTATTGTGTCTAATAATAGGAACAGCCTCCAGAAATATCTGAGTTCCTTTTTCAAAAAGTGAATCAGTAATTTCTGTTATTTCATGAATTCCGTTTATTGAACTTGCAAAGTATTTTGTATGTGCAACATTATGAATATCGCCACTTGAAAAGTAAGCCTTACCATCTTTATCTGCTATAAAAACTCTGTCAAATTGAGTTAAATTTTTTAATTTTATTGCAAGATCAAGAATATCTTTAGTGTCCATATTTTCATTATAGGTAAAAATATTAGCAGCACTTTCCAAAACCATCATATTATTTTTTAAATGGTTTTTAACTATTGTACTTTGAAGCATAGCTCTGTATTCTAGTTTATCCTTGTAAAGTTCCATTTCATTGGCATAAAAAGATTTGAAAAAATTTGCTATTGAGAATGCAGAAAAAATAAATATAAGAAAAAGACTGGCAGTCAGCATAAAATACTTGTTTAATTTATTAAAAATCCCCATAACATCCATCCCCTTTTATTCAAGTAGAAATCAATTATGTATTATAAAAGTATTGTTTAAAATGCTCTTTTGTTTATTATAATATAATTAAAGGAAAATATCAATGTTAATTTCGTATTAAAGGTAATAATTAATTTTAAAGAATAAATGAAAAACACAATAAATATATTTATTTATAATAAGTCATTTACTGGAAATAATTTATAAAATTCAACAGAATTTATATATGGCAGAATTACCATTGGGAGAAGTTCATGTATAAATAAAGATATTATCATAAATTAATTTTTTATATTTCTTTCTTTAATACTAAAATTGAAAATAACAGGAAAATTTAATTGTTAAAATATATGTTAAAAGTTATAAACAGATGGTATAATCAATATATACTATAAAAGAGAGACGATGAAATAGGGTGGGGATAGAAATGAAAAGAATTGTAAAAAATAATTTAGATCAGCAGTTAATAAATTCCATGGTGCTATATCATGAACTTTTAAAAGAATCTTTCAAGAAAAGAGAAAGAGTAAAAAGTAAAATTATTGTTCCTGAATTTAATTATTCAGAATTGGTATATTATACAGAACTAAAAAATACTTTAGAATGTTTAAAACATAACTACAGAGAATTGTTGAAGTATATTAAAATTGAGAATTATTCACCTATGCTGAAGGTAATATTTTTATATGATTATGAATATTGTGTTCCTACAGTGATAAACATGACTTTAAAGGAATTTTTAGCAAGTGATTTATATATAGGAAAAGAAGAAATAAATATAAAGCCAAGAGATATTGGAATATACTAAGATTTATTTAAAATTAAATAAAAAACACCTTTAATTAAATTTTAAAGGTGTTTTTTTATCATAGATGAATTAATTGTTTTCACATTTAATCAGAGAAGCTAAGAAAAGCAGAACAATACAGCATAGCCAGATTGCATATGTTCCACATAAAGTACTTAAAACTCCTCCAAAGAATATTCCCACAGGAAAAGAAAAAACTAAAATGAAATACTTCGAAGCAACTTTTATAGATGCTATGTCTTTTTTTATTAAAACGTCACCAATATGTGCTCCAAGACTTCTTAAATTTCCAGTAGCAATGGTACTGTTGTGCACATTGCCATTATATTTTCTAAAATTACTTAACTGAAAAGTTGTTATTACAGAAAGTAAAAAGTTTACTATATTGTTAGAAAAAGAAGTAGAAATAAATCCAACTCCTAATAAAATGATAAGTTCTGTCAGTAAAAGTGCTTTTTGAAGTTTTGGTACTTCATAATCTTTTAAAGTAAATTTTAATAATTGAGCAAATACAGCACCTAAAAGACACCCTGAAATAGGAACAATACTAGAGATAAGCATATTGAAATCATTTTCATATAATGATAATCCTATTTTAGCCATATTTCCTGTATGCATACTGACAAAAGCTTGTCCTCTTGTAAAGAACGCATACGCATTAATAAATCCCCCAATGAAAGTAAGAAGACCCATAAAGATCAAACTTTCATCTACCTTATTTTTTTTCACTTCCATTTAAAATCCCCCTTAGTTATTCATAGCATTTTAGACTATATCATAATCAAAAACTATTTTCAATGAAAAATATATATAAAAATAAAACCCTGTTTAAAAGTTCTGAATAAAAGGTAATTAAAAGAAAAAATAAAATTAAAGAAAAATAATTTTATTTCCTCTATATAGTATATTGTATACCATATTGTAATTAAAAAATAAAAGATAAAAATAATTTATATATATCATATAAAAAAGATACATTTATTCGGATAAAATAAAAATTTTTATTGAACTCTCTATTGCTGTAAAAGAACTTTGCAAATAGAAGAATAAAAAAATAAATCTAAAAAGTATGATATAATATATTATATTACAAAAAATCATAATTTTACTACTAAAAATTTATAAAAAATAAAATAGATTTTTAAGACATAATTTTTATCATATATGACGGCAAAGAAAACAGGGGGATTATATGGAAGATAGATTCGTTATTTTTACTGGAACAATTTGCAGTACTTATTTAAATAGAATGAGAGATTATGCTATGAGGGATTTAGAAAATGAAACTAAGAAGGGGAAAACTAATTTTTTAAAATTCTCTAAAATAGTAGAAAAAATTTATAATGAAAATAAAATAGAATCTCTAAATTTTTCATATGATGAAATAAGAAAAATAGAGGAAAAGAATAGAATAATTTTTTCATTGCCTTTTTCTGGAAGTGGGGAATTGCTGAAGGTATCACCTGATACAATAGATGGATTAAAGTTACCTGTAATGAGAAAGGAAGAAGAAATTATATTTTCTCTGAAAGAAACTGAGTTTAAAGATGAACATGAAATAAAAGAAGAACTGGTAAATCTTTTGACTAAAATAAATGAAATTTGCAGCTTCTTAAAAAAAGAAATTGAAAACTATAATAAGGATCTTGCAAATATGCTGAAAGAAAAAAGTGTGGAATTATATGAAAAAATATCATTCAGAACTTGGTAAAACTTTTTTTTAAAGTAATTATAAAGTGTTCAAGCTCTGAAAAAACGGGTACTAAAAAAGAAAAAATATAAATAAAAAATAAATGTGTACAAAATTTAAAAAATAGTGTATAATACTTGTATAGTGATAAAGAGATTTATATGTTTTGAAAAAATGTTTTAATATTTAATAAAGTTCTTTCTTTGAAATTACCATTAGTAAGTATTAAATTTTTTATCAACATTCTTAACAAGTTTAAAAATGCTATCAAAATGATAGGTTGGTATCATTAAAAAATTATATTTATGGAGGTAACAAATGAAAGGTACAGTTAAATGGTTTAATCAAGACAAAGGTTTTGGATTTATTACAGGTGAGGATGGGAAAGAAGTATTCGCTCATTATTCTCAAATCCAAAAAGACGGATTTAAAACTTTAGCAGAAAATGAAGAAGTTGTTTATGAAGTAACTCAAGGTCAAAAAGGACCTCAAGCTTCTAACATAAAAACTAGATAATTTTAAATAGATTAAGGTTAAGGAAACTTAGCCTTTTTTTTATTTAAAAAATAAGCTACTCTTTTCATAAAATAAAAAAACTTTTTAATAAAAAAATAAAATAATTAAAGATAAATCACAAAAGAACTATCTGTTGTTGTAAGCAGACAGTTCTTTTTTATTAAAATTATTTGAAAAGTAATTAATTATTATAAATAACTTTCATAATAATTATATATTATCATCTGGATTTTCTTCTTTGTCATCTTCTTCATATTCAGATATAGTAGGCAGAGCAAAGCCAATACGTCTAGCAGGTTTTGTTTTATCCTCTCTTTCAACAAAAGTAATCAAGAAGTTAAGCTGGCTGATATGCTGTATTAATTGAGCCTCTTTTCCTTCTACAAATCCATAAAAATATAGTATGTCAGGGTTTTGATAACCAATATCTGTAACAGACATTACAACAGAAGAACCAAAAGAAGCAAGTTTTAAAGCAATTTCATGATCTTCATCTAATATCTCTTCAAATTCTCTAATTTGTTCTACCAGTTTTTCATATTTCCAATCAGCCATATTATAGTCACGAGGCAATGTTTCTTCTATAACATCTGGTAGTTTAGGTTTTTTATCTTTAGCCATAAATCCTCCCTTGATATATTGAATCAGAAATAAAAAACAGCAATTTTTCTCTTAATACTCTATGAAATGATGAATATTTAAATGATCTTTTATTTTATATTATAACATAAGATAATTAGGGAATTAAATAATTATTATAAAATAAAGGAAAGGGAAAACCAGCCTAGAATTATATAGTAACTAAAAATATGGAGGCGGAAGTTATGAAAAAAGTAAAAGAGGATTTAAATGAAGTTAAAGAAGCAATAAAAAAGACTAAAGACGATTTAAAAGAGGTAACTAAAGAAAAAGCTCATGAAAAGAAAAAAGATATAAAAGAAAAAGCTGATTATTTAAAAGAGGATATAAAAAACACTGCTAAAGAGGTCAAAGAGGATATAAAAGAAAAAACTAAAAAAGCAAAAGATACTGTAAAAGAAAAAGTAGAAAAGGATAAAGAAAAATTAAAAGAAATAAAAGAAGTTATAAAAAAATAGTACGAAAAAGAAAAGAGCTTCAATTTAATGAGGCTCTTTTGTATTTAGCATATTTTACATATCATAATCTTTTTTATTACTCTTATACTGCTTATAAATAAAAAATATACCTATAAATAAGATAAGAAAAACTATTACAAAAGATAAAGTTAATAAAAGTATCCTCACAAATACCTCCTTATAAATGAACATTCTAATTATACCTTACTGTATCTCTATACCATTCTTTTTGTTTTTTATATTCTTTTGAAAGAAAGCCTTTGCTTACTTTTATTTGAGGGGAGTTAGAGAGTATTTTTCTTAGCAGTCCTTCAAATAAATGAATTTTATTATATTCTAATAAAATTTTAACTTTTTTACCATCAATTTTATAAAGGTATACCATTAAAGAATTTCTGTATCTTTGAATTATTTTATGAGTATGTATCCATATTACTGAATTAATATCCAGCCTTTCAAGTGAAAATCCTCTGTTAATTATAAGAATATTATCTCGAAGCAGTAAAGGGAGAGAATAAATACTAAAATTAAGAGAAAGATTTTTCTCCTCCTCAGTGAGAAGAGATTCAAAAGCATCTTGATTTTTCCAGATGGATTTCCATGCAAAAAACCAGATAATACAAGCAAAGAAAACAACTACTGTAATAATAGAAACAGCCAAAATAGCATCTCTTCTTCTTGCTGGACCAACAAGCTCTACAGGAAATCTAGTAGCTTCTTTATAGAGAACAGCAGCAAAGAATATATTAATACTCAGCAAAATTCCCCATACTGAAAATAGAGATAAATATTTTATTTTATTTTTCATAAAATTATTCTCCTTTTATCTAAAATCACTCTCTTTTGGAATATTTCCTTCTGCTATTATAGATTCAAATTTTTCAACTGCATTCTCAACTGCTTCATCATTTTCTAAATTCAATGCTTCATCCAGCAGGACTCTAAATACATTTTCAAGTTGATAATCATAATAGTCATATTCATTAGTCCATTCTGCTAATCCCTTCAAAAATTCATCTAAGTTGCCATCTTTTTTTAGGTTTTCAGTAAGCTTTTCTGCATCATCTATTGTGAATATTTCAAGATTATGCTGACTGTGAACAAAGCTGTGAGCATACAAAAGTGGATATATTACTTTGCTCCAGCCATATTTTTTTATTATACGAGCAAAACTTTCTTCGAAATAACTTGGTTCTTCATGATCTGGGTCTGTACTTTGAAATAATTCTGCATAGAGAAGTACATCTTTTTCATTAACCAGTGCCAGTTCTGTTGCAAAAAATGAACCACCAGCAGATTCTCCATCTAATGAAACTTCATCTTCTGGACTATTGAGGTTTATTAGTTTTCCTACTATTTTACGCATTAATGGATGAAGTTCTGGATATTTTACAGCTTGTTTAGCAAAATATTCCTCAATCACTCCTATAGAGTCATCTTCATTTTCAAAATCTTCCCATAAGATATCAAAATACCAGTTGTAATCATCTTGTTCTGACTTATCAATTCCCTTTGATATTGCTTTTAGTTTCTTTTCAAGCCATTCTTTTGTGAGTTTTGCCATTATAAATCCTCCTTGTAGTAGCAATGTTGTTATAGATAATAATATCATTTATCTTAATTGCATACAAGAAAGTAGTACTTGCTTTTTGTCAATTAGCAGTTGATAAAAAATAGAAGGAAATTAATATCAACAATATAACATAAAACCTCTATATTTTATATTTATAATATAAAAAGTATAAAATAGTTAAATGGTATTATGGAGGGAAGTATGAGAAATAAACAGGATATTTTAAATTTAGAAAAAGAAATAATAGAGAAAAAATCTTTGCCTTATTCGAGAGATGAAGCAAGAAAAGAACTTTTGGTAAGTAAATGTTTTAGAATTAGCAAAAATCATAAAAATTTTGAGTTTAATATTTTGAATATAGGAAAATTTAAAGGGAAAATGGAAGATTTAGTAGAAAAAATTAATAATTCCAATTTAACAATGTTAAAGACAAAATCTTGGACAGAAGTTGGAGCTTATTCTATCAGCCATCCTAATTTAATAAAGCTGAATGAAAATCATGAAGTATTTAAAATATTGAAGCATTTCGAAGTATAGTAAAAAAGATATTCAAAATTATTTTTAAATATTTTTATTAACAACGACTTTGTTATTAATAAAATTATAAACTTTGATAAAATCGTGGGGGAAGAATGAAAAAAATAATTATGTTTCTTTTTATCATTTTAACAACTGTATGTATTGCTGGACAACTTGTGTATATAACACCTAAAGGAAAGAAATATCATTCTACTAAAAATTGCAGAACTTTAGCAAGAAGTAAGGTTATTAAGGAAATAAAATTATCTGAAACAGGCAGAAGACAGCCTTGTAAAGTTTGCTACTAGGGGAGGATTTATATGAGAAAAATAATTGTATTAGGAGTATGCCTGATTTTATTATGCAGTTGTGTGAAAAAGAATAATTTATCAAGTAACGAAGAAAAGTTATTAAATGAAATAGGCTTTGATAAAGAGTTGATTGCAGAAGCAAAATCAATCATAAAAAGTGATTTTAAACAACTGCCGGCTATTGAGCAGGAAACAGGGGATATACTGAAAGATCAGTATTTTAATGGGATTTATTTTGAAAAGTATAATGATAAATATGTAAAGATAAAAGAAAAACTAGAGAAAAATAACTATAGAGTTTTTTTGTTTGAGATCAGCTATCCTGAAAAACATATTGCTGTAATAAAAGGAAATGATAAATTTGATGTTTTAAAATATAGAAGGACAGATGGGATTAATTATGGACTGCAAACAGAGGATATTATAAATAAGATTTCAGAATGGGATAAGAAATATGGAGTAAATATAGTTGGATGTGGACGAGATTGGGTATGGATAGAACTTAATAAACTGCCAAAAGATTTAGATATGTTTTCTGAAGAGGTATATGAATTCTGTCCTGATATAGTAGATCAGGGGGTAGGAGACATGAAAAAATTAAAAGATTCAATAAAAGTAAATAAAGAATTGTTTTTATGGTGGGATTAAAGATAAAAATGTCATTAAAAATTATATATATTGTGACAAACATTTAATATGTAAATATTTATAATTAGAATTTACTGGAATAAAAATAAATGAAAAACTGACTAATTTAGAAGGAGGGAATTTTTCTCTATAAGTCAGTTTTTTTTATTTTCTAAGGATGAAAATTCGGATATTAAGCAAAAAAATATAAATTGTGACTGGAACTTTGTATACATTTTCAAAAAAAATCGTATACAAACACTTTTACTTGATGTAAAAATTATAGTTTTTGTCATAATTATAGACAGAACAATTTATATATGACGCTTATGGATTGTATACAAACGTTATATTTTTAATTACTAAAAAAATAGACTATAATCATATCAATACATAAAAATTAAATATCTTTTAAACTTTAAAAAAGAAGGCCAATCTTATATTAAACTAGAAGATTAAAGTTTAAGAGAAGCAGGAGGATTAGGTATGAGTACAAATGAGGCATCGGAATTAAAACGGGAAATTGGGGTATTTGGTGGAATTAGTATTATTGGTGGAATAATGATAGGGGCAGGAATATTTTATATAGGTTCTTATGTTCTTATGAGAGTTGGAATGAATATTGGGTTAGCACTAATATGCTGGCTAATAGGTGGACTTATCAGCTTGATGGGTGGATTGTGTTATGCAGAATTGGGAAGCATGATGCCAAAAGCTGGGGGAGCTACAGTATATTTGAATGAAGCTTACCATCCTATCGTAGGATTTATGTCAGGGATGTCATCATGTTTGCTGGCTGGACCAGGATCAATAGCTGGACTTTCTATAGCACTTATTGCATCTTTTAGAACTTTTACTACTATAAGTGATGTTGGGCTGAAAGCCTTAGCTGTAATGCTGATAGTTTTTCTTGCTGTGTGCAACTGCTATGGAGTAAAAAAAGCTTCTGTACTTCAAAATGTATCAATGGTGGCAAAATTAGTACCTATTCTTTTAATAATGATTTCAGCTCTGTTTATGGGAAATATTTTCCCAAATGTTTCATTATCTACAGTAAATGAAGCAGCTCAAAGCACAGGAAGAAGTGTTATCGGAATGATAGCTTTTGCTGTGGTAGCAACATTGTGGGCATATGATGGATGGCAGAATCTAAATGCTCTGGCAGAGGAAATAAAAGAACCTCAAAGAAATTTACCTCTATCACTTGCAATAGGTATTGGTGGAGTAATTATATTATATATGCTTTTTAACTTTTCTATATTCCGTGTTCTTCCAATGGAAGATATCAAGAATATGATAGCTAAAGGAGATTATTATTTAGGAGCAGAAGTAGCAAGAAGAATATTTGGAAACACTGGAGCAGTAATAGTTGTAATAGGAATGATACTGGCTATCTTCGGTTCATTAAATGGATTGATACTGTCAGGACCGCGTGTATATTATGCTTTGGCAAAAGAGGGGCATTTCTTTAAAATGTTTTTAAATGTACATCCAGTTTATAAAGTTCCAACAAATGCAATTATAGCTCAGGGAATAGTTTCAATAACTCTTGTATTGTCACGTAATCTTGAACAATTAGCTACTTTGGTTGTATTTACTGGAATGATCTTTAAACTTCTGACAATATTATCAGTTGTTGTGTTCCGTAAAAAGTATCCAAATATGGAGCGTCCATACAAAGTAATAGCTTATCCAGTAACTGTTATTATAACATCTCTGGTATTCTTGGGATTGATATTAAATAACCTTGCAAAAGATCCAGTAAACTCTATTTTAAGCTGTGCTGTTCAAATATTTGCAGTGGCTTTGTATATGTATTTTGATAGAAAAATAAAAAAAGAAAAAATGAATGAAGAGATATAACATATATTTTCTAATATGAGGAGGCAAAAATGGAAACATTGTTTTATAATGCAAAAGTATATTTAGAAAGAGAAAAATTTGCTGAAGCTGTTTTGGTAAGAGATGGAATAATAGCAAAAGTTGGAACAGATGATGAACTTTTAAAAGAAGCAGGTAAAGATTGTAAAAAAATAGATTGTCAGAAAAAAACAATAATTCCCGGACTGAATGATTCTCATATGCACTTATTGGTATTAGGAGAGTCTCTTCAGACAGTAAAGCTTACAAACAGCAAATCTATTGATAAAATAATAGAAAGATGCAGAAAGTTTATAAAAGAGAATCCTGAATTATCAAAGAATGGAGTATTTGCTATAGGATGGAATCAGGATTTATTTGAAGGAGACAAGAGAATACCTAATAGACATGATGCAGATAAAATTTCTACAGAAATTCCGATTATTTTGAGAAGAGTATGCGGACATCAAATGGTGTCGAATACAAAAGCAATAGAAATGCTGGGAATAGATGGAAGCTCTGAGCAGTATGAGGGAGGAACATTTGAGATAGGGGAAGATGGATATCCAAATGGAATATTCACTGAAAATGCCTGCCGTCACTTGAGAAAGGTTATTCCTGAATTTTCATTGGAAGATAGAGAAAGAATGGCTATTGAAGCTATGAAGCATGCTGTTTCTTTTGGAGTGACAAGTGTACAGAGTAATGACTTGGGTCAGCATTTTCACTAACTTTTGTCATCAATAGAACTGTGACAAGTGTACAGAGTAATGACTTGGGAGCAGTTGTTTTAGGAGAAAAGGATAAATATTTTAAAATGTTCTGTAAAATATATGAAGAGGGAAAAGGACTCCTTCGTTACCATCATCAAATAACATTCCAGTCACCTGAAGAATTAAAAGAATATGCAGAAAATGGAGAGCTTGTGAAAGGTAATTATCCAGAAGATTCATGGGTGACATTAGGACCATTGAAATTATTTAAAGATGGAAGTCTGGGAGCCAGAACAGCAATGCTTGAAAATGATTATGCTGATGATCCCGGAAATCGTGGGGAAGAAAGATTCGATGAGAAATATATAGAAGATTTATGTAAAGCTGCTGATGAACACGGGATGCAGATAGTTACTCATGTAATAGGAGATGCAGCTACAAATAGTGTAATGAAAACATATGAGAAATTGATAAAAGATGGAAAAAATCCACTGCGTCATGCATTGATTCACTGTCAGATAACTAACAGGGAAATGCTTGAAAATATAGCTGAAAAAAATGTTTTAGTAATGTATCAGCCAATATTTTTAGACTATGATATGCATATAGTAGAGTCAAGATGTGGAAAAGAACTTGCTTCAACATCTTATGCATTTAATACTTTGGATAAATTAGGCGGAAAAATTTCTTATGGAACAGACTGCCCAGTGGAAGGATGCAATCCTTTCCCAAATATATATTGTGCAGTAACTCGTAAAGATCTGAAAGGAAGCCCAGCAGAAGGATTCTATCCAGAGGAATGTGTAGATATATATACAGCTGTTGATGCCTATACTGAAGGAAGTGCTTATGCTGAATTTATGGAGAATAAAAAAGGAAGAATAAAAGAGGGATTTTATGCAGATATGGTCATATTAGATAGAGATATATTTACAGTAAACCCACTTGAAATAAAAGATATTCAACCTCTATTGACTATGGTTGGTGGAAAAGTAGTATATGAAAAAAAATAGAATAAAAAAGAATAACCTATAAATTCAAATATAAATACAGTATTTAAAACTGTTAATTGTTGAATTGTTAAAAATTTAATTTTAGGATGCTCTCTTTTATAATAGACAGAATAATGAAAATTTGTCTATTGTGAAGGGAGCATTTTTTTAACTTTAAAGAACTTATTAGTTTGTAATTACGAAAAAAATTTGTTATAATGAAAACGTGATTCTATTGGTACATATTTAAAAAAGAAATTGGAGGAAAGACTTTGGGGAACAAATCTGAAATATCTTATTTTTTAAGTATTAAAAAAGTAGTTTTTTGCATGGTGGCTTTAGTAGTAATAATAAGTTCGATTGCTGTAACCTATAATCAGAAAGCTATAAATAAGGAAATGGAAAAATATCTTTATGAATTATCCATTCAATCAAAAAGTAAAATAAATACTAGAATTGATTCTAACTTTTCAATTTTATACTCAATAAAAAGGTATATAAAAGATAAAAAGATGAGTGAAGATGAGATCAGAGATTATATAAAGTATTTAAAACATTGCTATCCTTTCGACTGGATTGGCTATGTAGATGCTAATGGAGATGCTGTAATTTCAAATGGAGAAAGGGAAAATTTTTTAAAACATCCTGTTATTAAAAGAGCATTAGAAGGTAAGGGAGGAATAAGCAACAATATTAAAAATATATTTGGTGAAGATGGAATTCTTTATACTGTTCCATGTGATTCAGCAAATAAAGGAGTTATTGTAGGATTCACTCCAGCATTTACTTTAAAGCGTCTTTTATTCAGTGAGTCATTTAGTGGAGAAGGATTTTCACATATAATTAACAGAGATGGAGATTTTATTCTTAAAGCAGAAAATAAGAATTCTAAAGCTAAAGGGAGCAATTTTTTTGACAATTTAAAAACAATAGAGATTAATAATGGATCGTTAAAAGAGATAGAAAAAGATATTTCAGAAGGGAAAACTGGAAATATTAATTTTGTGCTGGAATCTATAAAATTTACTCTTAATTATATGCCGTTGAAAAATGGAGAATGGTATGTATTATCTATTGTTCCAACTGCTGTATATTCATCTCAATTACTGAGCTATACCAGATATAATTTAGCAATTATATTTGTTTCTATGTTGGTATTTTTAGGAATGTTTATCTGTATTTTAAAACTGACATCTAAAAAGAATGAGGAAATAAGTAAAATAGCTTATGAAGATCCAATAACAAAAGGATTTACATCAGCACGTTTTGAGATAGATGTTAGGAAAAGACTTACAGAAAAAGAATTTAAACCTTTTACACTTGTATCATTGGATATTCGTAAATTTAAACTTATAAACGAATCCTTTGGAGAGGAAAAAGGAAACTTTGTATTAAGATATGTTCATGACTGTATAAAGAGAAGTCTTGGTAAGAATGAAAGTGTATCTCGTATTTCTTCAGATACATTTAATATTTTGCTGGATTCCATTGATGAAAGTGAAATAAAATGCAAAATGAAAAATCTTTCTGCATTAATAAATGAATTTAATACTGATGTAGAAACACCATATTATTTATCTATTGATTGTGGTGCTTATATAGTTAAGAACGAAAATTTAAATGTAATAGTAATTCGTGATCGTGCTAATCATGCTAGAAAAAACAGTAAAAATTCTTCTAATACTGAATTATTCTATAATTGTGTTTTCTATAATAATATTGAAATAGAAAACTCTTTGAAAGAAAAAAATATAGAAGATAATATGGAACGTGCTTTAGAAAATAATGAATTTGTAGTTTATTTACAGCCTAAAGTTGAAATAAAAAGTAATAAAATAGCAGGAGCTGAAGCCCTTGTACGTTGGTTGGATCCTAAAAAAGGAATAATTCCACCTCTTGAATTTATTCCAATATTTGAAAAAAATGGATTTATAGGAAAATTAGATATTTATGTATTTGAAGAAGTATGTAAGATGATAAGAAATTGGCTGGATGAAGGAACTAATCCTGTTCCTGTATCAGTAAATTTATCTCGTATGCATTTACAAAATCCACATTTTTTGAAAAAATATAAAGAAATTCAGATGAAATATAATATTCCAGCTGATCTTTTAGAAATTGAATTAACTGAAACAATGGTATTTGAAAATTTTGAACATTTGAAAAAAATTATAGACGAGATACATCAAATGGGATTCTATTGCTCTATAGATGATTTTGGAAGTGGATACTCTTCTTTGAATCTTCTGAAAGAAATCCCTGTGGATATTTTAAAACTAGACAGAGTATTTTTCAGCAAAGAAAATGATGAAAGAGGAAATAATGTAATAGAGTCTATAATATCCTTAGCTAAAAAATTAAATATGACCACTATCTCTGAAGGTGTTGAAACAATATCACAAGTGGATTTCTTGAAAAAAATAAATTGTGATTTAGTACAGGGATATGTATTTTCAAAGCCCCTTAACAGAGATTCTTTTGAGAAAAATTTTTAAAAAAATAAAGATATAAAAGTAAAAAAATATGAGAACCCAAAAGTATAAAAATTAAAAAATAAATTAAATAAAGTGTACCATGAGAGTTAGATATAACTAATATTTAGAGGTACACTTTTTTTATTTCTATGAACAATTATCCCCTTAAAAATAAAATTATTCTTGATATTTGATAATAATCGTAATATAATATAAAAACATATTTTAACAAAAGAGAGGAAAAATAGAGTATGAAAATTTATAATAGATCAAATAAATTTTTTTTAGTGATTATTAGTTTTTTATTCATAGCTTTTGTCTCTCTTTTTTTTATTGGAAGATCATTGAGTAATTTTTATGAAGATGAGATAGAGATATATAAGAAGAATTTAGAACATTCTACTGTTCAACAGAGTTTTACCATAGAAAATTATTTGAAACATAATATGGCATTATTAAAAGGGGCAGCTAATACTTTTATGTTTGATAAAAATTTGACTAATGATGAAATTATTGAAATTACAAAGAATATTCAGAAATTAACAGAATTTGATAGAGTGTTTTTAGTTAAAAAAAATGGTGAAGCAGTTTTTTCAACAGGAGATATTATTAATATATCAGATAGAGATTATTTTCAAAATATAACAACTGCTAAAAATAAAATAGAGGAAGTAAAAGATGGAGTGTTTGATAAAGATATTAATCTGGTTATAACTTCAGTACCGATTATAAAAGACAATGAAGTGCAGGGAGCTGTTTGTGGAACATATAAAATGTCTACTTTTTCTTCAGCTGTCTATAATAATGTGAAAGATGAAAATGGATTTGTACTTTTATTAAATAGTTCACAAGAGTTTTTATTGAACTTTTCTACAAAAGACAAAGAGATAAATGAGAAGAATATGTGGGATTTTTTATCTGCTGTTGAAGTCAAAGGTTCTAATGGAATAGAAAAAATAAAAGAGGATATTTTTAATTCCAAAAGTGGTTTTTTAGAATATTCATATAAAGGAAATGAAGAGTTTGCATACTACACACCTTTAGGGATAAATAACTGGTATGTAATTTCTATTACTTCTACAATAGAAGCTCAAAAACGATTGGAATATATAGAGCAGTTGTTGTATGATCTTTCAATAAAAGTTTTAATTGCATTTATTCTTGGAATAATTCCTGTTATATATTTTAATAAAAAGGTCAAAGAAGAGCTGGAACTGGATAGAGAAATCTTCTATATTGCAATGGATAAAACTTCAAATATAGTTTTTGAGTATGATAAGAATAAAAAAACTATACTGTTTAAAAATACTGTTACAGAAAATCATAGTGTGAGCAGGATGCTGGATGAGGAAAAAACATTAAAAGGAATACCAGAAAGTTTAATAGAGAATAATTTCATATGTGAAGAATCAATTTCAGAATATCTAAAAATGTTTGAAAAAATCTCCAGCCCGAATGTTAAAAGTGTATCAGGAGTAATGAGAGTAAACAATAATGGACATAGAACATGGGAAAGACTATCTTTAACTAATATAGTAGGTAAAAATAAAAAAATAGTGCGTACTGTTGGAGTAGTGGAAAATATTACTGAGGAAAAAGAAAATGAATTTCTGTTATTTACAGAAAAACAATATCGTGAGGTATTATTGGAAGATAATGAAACTACATATGAGATAAATATTTCCAAAAATATAATAAGCCTTCTTAATGATTCAACAAAGAAAAGAAACTATGATGAGTATTTAGAAGATTTTACAAGAGAGCAGATATATCCTGATGATATTGAGAATGTCAAGAAAATATGTTCAAGAGAAAATATGATAAGGCTGTATAGTGAAGGTAAAAGTGAATTTAAAGTAGATTATCGTATAAAAGATAAAAATGGAAATTTTAAATGGGAAGAGTGTAAAGTTCGTTTGATAAAAAAACTTGATACAGAAGAATTGAAAGGGATAGTTTTAGTGAAAGATATTTCTAATATGAAGCAGTTAATTGAAATATCTGAAAAAGATTCATTGACTTTATTGTATAATCGAAGAACTACTAAACTGGCGGTAGATGAAATTTTAAGAAAAAAATTAGAAGGGAAATCGCAATTTCATGCTTTTTTGATTTTAGATTTAGATAACTTTAAAATGTTGAATGATAAATTTGGACATATGAAAGGTGATAGTGTTTTACAGGAAGTAGCAGCTAAATTAACTGAGTATTTTGGGAAAAATGGAATTATTGGAAGATTAGGAGGAGATGAATTTATAGTTTTTGTAAAGAATCTTGTATCTATCAATGATCTGAAAAATACACTTAATAATATTTTAGAAGATATAAATATAACATATACTATTGAAGAAACATCAGTAACAATTTCTACTTCAATAGGAATTGCCCTTGCTCCTAAAGATGGAAATTCTTTTCAGGAATTATATAAAAAATCAGATATAGCTCTGTATTATGTAAAAAATAATAAAAAGAATGGATATTCATTTTATAAGAGTTAGCAGAAATATTTTAAATATTCTATATTAAAATCAGATAAATAGGTTAAATGGTTATTACATTTTAACCTATTTATTTTTTTCAGTGTCTAAATTCTAGAAAAAAGAGGCAATTTTTGAAAATATATGCAAAAAGATAAATGATATATTATGGCATAAAAATTGCTTTATATCTAAATATAAAATTTTTGATATATAAAAGGAGAGAGTATGAAATATTGTTTTGATGAAAAAATTGATAGAAGTAAAAATCACTCAGCTAAATGGGCAGAATTAGGGAAAAAATTTGGAACAGATGATTTATTCCCAATGTGGATAGCAGATATGGATATAAAAACAGCTCCTGAAATAGTTCAGGCAATGAAAGAAAAAGTAGAGCAGGAGATATTTGGATACGTTTACAGACCAGATTCATATTACAAAAGTGCAGCAGACTGGCTTGAGAGAAGATTCGGATATAAAATATCTGAAAAAACTCTTATTCACAGCCCGGGAGTAGTACCAAGTCTGTCTATTCTTGTAAAACTTATGACTAATGAAGATGAAAAAATATTGATACAAACACCTGTATATTATCCATTTGCTGAAACTATAAAGGATAATAAAAGAACACTTGTAACAAATGAATTAGTAAGAGATGAAAATGGATATTATACAATGAACTTTGCTGATTTAGAAGAAAAACTTTCAGATGAAAAAGTAACTTTATTTATTCTTTGCAGCCCTCACAATCCAGTGGGAAGAGTATGGAAAAAAGAAGAGCTGGCAAAAGTTGGAGAACTATGTCTTAAATATAATGTAAGAATAATAGCTGATGAAATCTGGAGAGACCTTATTATGCCGGGTGTTACTCATACTCCATTGGCATCTATCAGCAAAGAGATCGAGGATATTACAATAACTTGTTTTTCACCAACTAAAACTTTTAATATAGCAGGACTTCAAGCTTCATTTGCTACATTCCCTAGAAAAGAGGAGTTGGAAAGATTTGATCGTGAATTGGGAATACTTGATATAAAAAGAAATAATCCATTCAGCTTAGTAGCTTTTGAAGCTGCATATACAAAATGCGATGAATGGGTAGACCAGTTAAATGAATTTTTAAGTAGTAATATGGACTATACAATAGACTTTATTGAGAAAAGAGTTCCAGAAATAAAAATCTGTAAAGCAGAGGGAACATATTTACTGTGGCTTGATTTTTCAGCTTTAGGATTCACAAAGGAAGAGTTATCTGAATTTATGAAAAGAGAAGCTAAAGTAGCTATGGATGATGGATACTGGTTTGGAGATAATGGAATTGGGTATGAGAGAATGAATATTGCATGTCCTAGATATATGCTTGAAGAGGGATTGACAAGAATAGAGAAAGCAGTAAAATCTCTAAGAAAATAAAAAGATAAAAAAATTAATAGAATAATATTGAGAGTAACTAAAATTATATTATATATAATAGTTACTCTCTTTTTTATAATTTTTTTGAATCATTGAGATAAGAATGGTACAATAGGGATATAATAATGAAAAAGTCGAGGGGTGGAGATGAGAAAAAAAGTAGCTATAGTAACTAATGCTAAAGAGGTAATAAGTGCATATGCGACTCAGCTTAAAACTCTTTTTGGAGATCTTGTAGAAACTGAACTGTATAACTTTGAAGATGGAAGTGCCAAAAATATAAAAAAGACTGATCTTTATCTTATATCTACAAGCGCGTGTGAATTTTTTGATGATAAGTTTTTAAAAAATAAAAATGTAGTTATATGTGATTTGACTATAACAAAGGACAAGCTGGAATTTCTTAAAAAATTTCCTGAAGGAACAAGAGCAGTTTTATTTAATGTAACAGTAAAAATGACATATGAAACTATTTCATGCCTATATCATTTAGGAGTAAATAATATAGAGATGCTTCCAGGGTATCCACAGATGAAAGAACTCCCTGATGCACCAATAATAATAACACCAGCAGAGACAGCTCTTATACCTGAGAAATATTTAGATAGAGAAATAGTTGATATAGGGCATAGAGTGCTGGATGCTAATACTATAATAGAAATAGCATTGAAATTAGAATATGAACATATACTTTATTATAAAGAGATAAAAGAATATCTGAAAACAGTGGCTTCAAATGATTTCAGTCTTAATGAGATATTGGAAAAAGCGACAACAGCAGAAAGCCAGCTTCAGATATTGCTGAAAACTATGGATATAGGAATAGTTGGAGTGGATAAAGACAACTATGTATGTGCCTGCAACGAAGGAGCAGAGAAAATTTTAAGCAGAAAGACTGCTGCACTTCTTGGAGAAAGGGTAGATATTTTCTTTCCCTCAATACCTTTTGATGAGGTAAAGAAAAGTAAAAAAGAGATAAAATCAAGACTTATAAAAATAAATGACCAGCCTATAAACTTAAACATAACTCCAATAGTGAGAGCCGATAACTATATGGGGGCATTTGCTTTTATTCAAAAGTTCCAAGATGAAGAATTAAAACAGCAGGAATTAAGAAGACAGCTTATGAATAAAGGGCATGTGGCTAAGTACAATTTTGATGATATAATTGGAGATTCCCTTCAGATAACAAAGATAAAAGATATAGCTAAAAAAATGTCTAAGACTAATGCAGCAGTATTGATAACTGGTGAAAGCGGTACTGGAAAAGAATTGTTTGCACATTCGATACATAATTATTCTGAAAGAAAAGACTCCCCTTTTGTAGCAATAAACTGTGCAGCTATACCAGAGAATCTTTTGGAAAGCGAGCTTTTCGGATATGAAGAGGGAGCTTTTACAGGAGCAAAAAAAGGTGGAAAGATAGGATTATTTGAATTTGCTCATATGGGAACATTATTTTTAGATGAGATAGAGGGAATGAGCCCTTCGCTTCAAATAAAACTGCTGAGGGTAATTCAGGAAAAAGAGATAATGAAAATAGGTGGAGATAAAGTAATAAAAATAGATGTAAGACTTATTGCTGCTACTAATGAAAATCTTAAATCACTTATGAAAGAGGGAAAATTTAGAAAAGATTTATACTACAGAATAAATACCCTACCAATAATCATACCTCCTCTTAGAGAAAGAAAAGAGGATATATCTTTATTGATGAATAAGTTTATAAAAGAAATAGGAGGAGAATTTATATTTTCCAAGAGGGCAAAGGAAGCATTTGATTTCTATAACTGGGAAGGAAATATAAGGGAAATGAAGAACTATGCTGAATTTTTTTCCTATTTAGATAAAGAGATAATAGAATATGAAGACCTTCCAGCTGCCATCACTGATTATTTTGAAGAGGAATATCAGAAAGATTCTGATATAAAAGAAGAGAGCAGTGATGAGGAGAAATTAAGAAAAAAAGCCGGCAGCAGATACAGCAGCTATATTTTTATTATGAAAAAAATAAAAGAGAGCAATATAGCAGGAAAATCTTCTGGAAGAAAAGGGCTGGCAGCAGAGTGTAGTAAAAATAATATCATTCTCTCTGAACAGGAGATAAGAAAAATATTAAAAGATCTGGAAGAAATAGAACTTATAGAAGTATATAAGGGAAGAAAAGGAAGTGTCCTTTCAGAGAAAGGAAGAAAATTCATAAAATAAATAGGTTGAAAAAGGGTAAATAGGATTTTTCTATTCACCCTTTTTATTTTTTTAAAAGAATAAAATTGAAAATATCTGTTCTTTTTTAGATTAAATAACAGCTCTTAATTTTTTTATTTTTTTGGCATAAAAATTGCTTTTATAATTAGCAATTAAAAAAATAAAATCAGGAGGTTTAATTATGATCGTTGTAATAGGAAGTAATTTATGTTCAGATACTATGGGAGCAGTAGCAAAATTAAAAGAGGAAGGAATGGCATTTGAATTTCATGATATCTCAGCTAACCTTGATTGTTTAAAAGAATACCTTGAGCTTAGAGAAAAAAGTCCTCTATATGCTCCAGTAAAAGCAGAAGGAAGAATAGGAATTCCATGTTTCATAAAAGAAGATGGAACTGAAACTATGGATCTAGACGCTATATTGAAAAAATAAGGAGAAGAAAATGCAGAAAAAATTGAATTTAGCTAATTTTCCAACTAAGATAGAGAAACTAGAAAAAATTTCAAAAGATTCAGGAGTAAATATTTATCTAAAAAGAGATGATCAAACAGGATCAGAAATATCTGGGAACAAAATCAGAAAATTAGAATATTCTATATATGAAGCAATAGAAAATGGCTGCGATACATTGATTACTTGTGGAGGAATACAATCTAATCATGCGAGAGCAACAGCAGCAGCTGGAATAAAACTTGGGATGAGAGCAATACTTGTATTGAGATCAGATGAAACACCAGAACTTGAAGGAAACTATTTCTTAGATAAAGTAATAGGTGCAGATGTAAGAATAATATCAAGTGATGACTACAGAGAGAGAAGAGCTGAAATTATGAAAGAGATTAAGGCTGAATCTGATGCTGAAGGTCACAAAGCATATATAATTCCAGAAGGAGCATCTAATGGAATAGGAAGTCTTGGATATTATTCAGCTATGGAAGAAATCAAAGAGCAGGAAAAGGAGCTTGGTATAAAGTTTGACAGAATAGTTGCAGCTGTAGGTTCTGGAGGAACTTATGCAGGACTTTGCATGGGAAATGCTGAATTTTTTAACGGAGAGAAAAAAATTACAGGATTTAATGTATGTGATGATGCAGAGTTCTTCAAAAAAAGATCTGAGGAAATAATAGAGGAAGCTCAAAAATATTTAGACAAGAGTATCGTTGTAAAAGCAGAAGATATGGATATAATTGATGGATATGTAGGGATAGGCTATGCACAAAGCAGACCTGAAGAATTAGAGTTTATTCAGAAGACTGCTAAAAAAGAAGGGGTAATATTTGACCCAGTGTATACTGGAAAAGCTATGTATGGAATGATGAACGAAATAGAAAAAGGAACTTTTGCAAAAGGTGAAAATGTACTTTTCATTCATACAGGTGGCTTATTTGGAATATTTTCTAAAAGAGATCAGTTTAAATTTTAAAGTATAAAACAGCACAAAAGGAGAAAGACAATGGCAGAAAATAAGAAGAAAAGTGTGTGGGAAGCATATAGATTTTCCATTATATTAGTGGGAGCTATACTGATAGGAAGTTTAGTTGGAATAAAAATGGGACCTAAGGCAGTTATGTTCAAACCTTTAGGGGATTTATTCATAAATGGTATGTTCATGGTAGTAGTACCATTGGTTTTTGTTACAATAAGTGGTTCAATATCAGCAATGAGTGATATGGCAAGATTAGGAAAAATTTTAAAAAGTCTTTTATTAGTATTTGTATCTACTGGAGCCGTAGCTGCTGTACTTGTATTGATTGTAGTAAATATTTTTCCACCAGCAAAAGGTGTAGTACTTAGTATGCCTGCTGCTGAAGCATTAAAACCATTTTCTACAGGAGGTCAAATAGTATCTGCTCTTACAGTTACAGACTTCCCAGAACTTATATCGAGAAAGAATATGCTTCCATTAATACTATTCTCATTAGTATTTGGAATGTGTGTAAATTCAATAGGTGAAAAAGGAAAGATAATAGCTGGAGGACTTGAAGCGTTGTCAGAAGTTTTCCTAAAAATAATTGGATTATTAATGTATTATGCACCTATCGGACTTGGAGCTTATTTTGCTGCCTTAGTAGGAGAGCACGGAAAAGAACTTCTTGGATCTTATGCAAGAGCATTGGCAATATACTACCCTCTATGTTTTGTGTACATGGCTACAGCTTTCCCAGTATATGCATATATTTCTGGAGGAATGAGTGGAGTAAGAGCTTTAAAACATGTTATATCTCCAGCAATTACTGCTGTTGCTACTCAAAGTAGTATAGCGACTCTTCCAGTAAACTTAGAAGCTTGTGAAAATATAGGTGTACCAAAAGATATCAGAGAGATAGTACTTCCAATAGGAGCTACTGCTCACATGGATGGAACTGTACTTAGTACTATATTAAAAATATCATTCCTGTTTGGAATATTCCAGATACCATTTGCAGGTGTAGGAACTTATGTAAGTGCAATAATGCTTGCAATAGCTGGTGGAGTAGTAATGTCAGGAGTGCCAGGTGGAGGACTTATTGGGGAAATGTTAATCGTAACTATGTATGGATTCCCACCAGAAGCATTCCCTATCATAGCTACAATAGGATATCTTGTTGACCCTCCTGCTACAATGATAAATGCAAGTGGAGATACATTAGCATCTATGCTTGTAACTAGATTCGTAGAGGGAAAAGACTGGATGAAAAGAAACTTAGGATAATAGATATAGGTACCCTTAAATATAGAGAGGCAGACAAAAGTTTGTCTCTCTTTTTGTTTTGGGAGAAAATTTAAGAAATAAGTATTTTTCAAATTTTAATTTGAAAAAAGTTAAATTTTGTTACAAAAATTAAAAATAATTGAATTGTTTGAATAAAAATGATAAAATAAATGTGAGAAATTTATCTGAATATTGAAAGAGGTGGTTATATGGAAAGTGTAGTAAGATTGCTGGAAATAAATATTCAAAATATAAAAAATGTAAAAAATGGAAAAGTTGAGCTGTTAAATAATAATATAAAAAAAAGTTTAAAATTGGAAGCTGGAGATGTATTGGGAATATATGGACAAAATGGCTCTGGGAAAACAGCAGTAGTAGATACTTTAGGAATATTAAAAACTATTTTAAGTGGAGATTCTTTAGAGAAATCTTTGAAGGAGTTAATTACTGTAGAAGAAAAAGAGTGTATATTATTTTTTAAATTTTATATAGAAACTTTAGAGAAAAAATATATTGTGGAGTATGAAATAACAATAGAAAAAATAGAAGAAAAAATTCAAATTTCTAATGAAGTTATAAAGTATATTCAATTTGTTGATGGAATATGGGAGAAAAAACAAACTTTAATAGAAGTTCCATATAACAAAGAAATCATTAAACCTAAAAATAGATTTAAAGATATACTTGCAAATAATGAACATAAAATAAATATTAAAGTGGCAGAAGGTATAGCAAGAAAACTAAATATTTCCTTTATTTTTTCTTCTGAAGCTAATGAAATAATGAGGAATATATATGATCCTAAGAATGATTTGTTAGTTATTCTTGATATCTTAAAAAAGTTTGGTAAAATGGATTTGGTTATTGTGTCGAATAAAGAGATAGGAATGATAACACTGAACTTATTGCTGCCATTAAAAATCAAAAGAAATGAAGCTGCTGGAAGTATTCCTATAAATATAGGGCAATCAGAAAATCTAATAATAAATGAAAAAATTTTTGAAGATGTTAAAGATACTATAAAAGAAATAAATATAGTTTTAAAAACTATTATACCAGAACTTCAGCTGGAATTATTTGAACAAAGAAGAGAGCTGGCAAATGAAAATGAAATAAATATTGTGGCAGAATTAATAGCAGTAAGAGATAAGAAGAAAATTCCTTTAAGAAATGAATCAGAAGGGATTAAAAGAATTGTGTCTATTTTAGGAGTCATAATAGCTGTATATCATGAAAAAAATATTTGCCTTGTAATAGATGAATTTGATTCTGGAATATTTGAATATCTGCTTGGAGAAATATTGGAAATTTTATCATCAGAAATTAAAGGACAGTTAATCTTTACTTCTCACAATCTTAGAATTCTAGAGAAAATAAATAAAGAAAGTATTTTATTTACTACTAGTAATCCTGAAAATAGATACATAAGATTTAAGTATTTAAAACCAAATAATAATTTAAGAGATATGTATCTTAGAGAACTTATAGTACAGGAACAGGAAGAAGAATTATATAAAGAAACTAATACCTATGATATAAGAAGATCCCTTTATAAAGCTGGTGAGCTTAATGGCGAAAAGAGGTAAGAAAATAATATTATTTTTAGTTGAAGGAATGTCAGATATGGTATCTTTAGAGCTTATACAGAAATTAAATACTAGTGAGGATATTAAATTTCAGATTACCAGAGGGGATGTGACAACTAAACCCGGAATTAAAGTTCAAAATTGTATACTGAAAGTAAATGAAAATATATCAGATTTTTTGAGAGATTCTAAATTAAAAAAACAAGATATAATTTCTATTACTCACATTTTAGATACAGATGGAACGTATATTCCAGATGAAAATATAACTGCTGAATCTTCTTTGGCAGGATTTGTGTATACAACAGCAGGGATTAAAGGACCTACAATAGAAGCTGTATCAGAGAGAAATAGAAGTAAAAAAGATGTACTGGAAAAATTATTAAATACTTCATCTATTCAAGGGATTCCATATAAATTATATTATATGTCTTGTAATTTAGAACATGTATTGTATGATAAATTGGAAATAGTAAGTGATGATGAGAAAAGAAGTTTATCAAATGAATTTGCAGATAAATTCTATGGAAGAGAAAGAGAATTCATAGAATTTATAAATAATCCGATTTTTAAAGTTGAAGGAGATTATAAAGGAACATGGGACTTTATAAAACAAGGTTTAAATTCTGTAAATAGATATAGTAATTTCCATTTATTTTTTGAAAATGATTAAATAATAATTGAGAGTAACTCATAAGTTTAAAATTTAATTTAGCTTTTGAGAGACTCTTTTTTTATTACAGAAAATTAAAAATATAAAAATTTAGAATAAAATGTTTTTTGAGCATGAAACTATATAATCTACAAGCATTTGACTTGAAACTATTATTGAAATAAGAATTCTATTCATCCATATTTTCCAGTCAAATACTGGAGAATTAAGAATGCATATTTAATTTGAAAACTAGATTTAAAAAAAGATTTAAAAAACTTCTTGACTTAGAGTGAACTCTAGGTGCTAGAATTATAAAAAATAGAAAAAGAAATTTTAAAAACAGAGAAGATTTTAAATTATAAGATTGACATTTAGAGAAATAAGGAGGAAGATATGAAAAAGATTATACCTGCATTTATTTTATCAGCAGCAATGGGCTTAACAGCTTATGGTGCTTCAGAAGTTTTTATGACAAAGGATATAAGTTCAGAAGGATTGATGAAAGTATATGAAGCATTAAACAAAAAACCTACAGGTAAAGTGGCAGTAAAAATAAGTACAGGAGAGCCGGGAGGACATAATTTTCTTTCTCCTGATTTGATAAAAAAATTAGTGACAGATGTAAATGGAACGATAGTGGAATGTAATACAGCTTATGGGGGAAGCAGATCAACTACTGCTATGCATATGCAGGTGGCAAAAGATCACGGATTTACAGCTATAGCTCCTGTAGATATTCAAGATGCAGAAGGTTCAATTAGCCTTCCAGTAAAAAATGGAAAACATTTAACAGAGAATTTAGTAGGCTCTCATTTTAAAAATTATGATTCCTATATAGTGATTTCTCACTTTAAGGGACATGCTATGGGAGGATTTGGAGGAGCTATAAAAAATATCTCTATTGGAATTGCTTCAGCTGAAGGAAAAGCTTTGATACATAGTGCAGGAAAAAGCAGAACGAACCCTTGGGGAGGAGCACAAGATCCATTTTTGGAGTCAATGGCTGAGGCAGCAAAAACTGTATCAGATGAACTAGGTGGAAATATGCTTTACATAAATGTAATGAACAGACTTTCAGTAGATTGTGATTGCAGCAGTAATCCAGCAGAACCAGATATGCACGATATAGGAATACTAGCTTCCTTTGATCCAGTAGCTTTAGATAAAGCATGTGTAGATCTCGTATATGCAGCACCTGATGGAAAATCTCTGATAGAACGGATAGAATCAAGAAATGGAACTCTTACTTTAAAGTATGCAGAAGAAATAGGATTGGGAAGCCAGCAGTACAGTCTGGTGAATGTAGATAACTAGTGATAGATAAAATTCTTTAAAAGGTTGAAGTTAAAATATCAAGGATAAAAGGAGAGGTTAATATGGAACAAAAAAAATTAGGATTTGGATTTATGCGTTTACCATTATTAGATAAGGAAAACCCTGAAAGCATTGATTTTAAACAATTAAATAAGATGGTAGATAAGTTTTTAGAAAAAGGATTTACTTACTTTGATACTGCATATATGTATCATAATTCTAAAAGTGAGATAGCATTGAGAGAAACTTTAGTAAAACGTCATGATAGAAATACATTCACAGTAGCTTCAAAATTGCCTACTATGATGTTAAAAGCTGAAGAGGATCTGGAAAGAATATTTAATGAACAGCTGGAAAAATGCGGAGTAGAATATTTCGATTACTATCTTCTTCATAATCTAGGAGTAACAAATTATGAAACAGCTAAAAAATTTGATGCTTTTTCATTTGTTTTGAAGAAAAAGGCAGAGGGAAAAATCAAAAAAGTGGGATTTTCTTTCCATGATACAGCTAACCTATTAGATGAAATACTCACTGCAAATCCTGAAATGGAATTTGTACAGCTTCAGATTAATTATTTAGATTGGGAAACTGAAAGTATTCAGTCAAGAAGATGTTATGAAGTAGCTCAAAAACATAACAAGCCTGTAATTGTAATGGAGCCTGTAAAAGGTGGAGTTTTGGCAAATGTACCAGAAAAAGCAGAGAAAATGCTTAAAGAATATGCACCTGATATGTCAGTAGCATCTTGGGCTATTCGTTTTGCTGCCAGTCAAAAAGATGTAATGATGGTATTGAGTGGAATGTCTGAAATGTCTCAGCTTGAAAACAATACAGACTATATGGCAGACTTCAAACCTTTTACACAAGAAGAGTATGAGTTAATAGATAATGTAGTTAAAATAATTTCTGAATCTATTGCTATACCATGTACAGCCTGTCAATATTGTGTAGAGGGATGTCCTAAAAATATAGCTATCCCAAGCTATTTCTCTTTATATAATAATGAAAAGCAGTCAATAGTAACTGGGACTTTTTCTTTACAGAAACTGTATTATACAAATCTAAGTCAAAATCATGGAAAAGCTTCTGATTGCATAGAATGTAAAAAATGTGAAAAAGCTTGTCCTCAACATATTGAGATTGTAAAAGCTTTAAAAGATGTAGCAAAAGCTTTTGAATAATTACTCATAAGGTTGTTTTAAAATAGATTATTTAAAAGAGTAAAGACTTACTATATGAAATTAAGTAAATTTTAGATATTTTTTAATCTTCATATGGGAAATGATAAAAATCTTTTGTAAAAAAGTTTAGAAATAAGGAGATAAAATGGAGACACATGAAATATTATCAAAATTAAAGGAAGATAAAATTTCCATAGAAGAAGCAGAGTTATTACTGCGTAGACAGCCTTTTGAAGAAATGGGATTTGCCAAGCTGGATACTCATAGGAAAATAAGATCAGGCTTTTCAGAGGTAATTTTTTGCAGTGGAAAAACTGATGAACATCTTCTCCAGATATTTGGAAAACTATATGAGGAAGATGGGGAAGTTCTTGGAACAAGAGCTTCAAAAGATCAGTATGATATGATAAAAAAAGTGTATCCAGAAACTGAATATGATGAAGTGTCGCATATAATAAAAATTGAGAAAAAAGATAAAAAGAAAATAGGAAAAATAGTTGTCTGCTCTGCTGGGACAGCAGATATTTCAGTAGCAGAAGAAGCAGCTAAAACAGCAGAGTTTTTTGGATCTAATGTCATAAGACTATATGATGTTGGAGTGAGTGGAATACATAGACTTCTGTCAAAATTAGATATAATTCAAAGTGCAAACTGCGTCATTGCAGTGGCTGGAATGGAAGGAGCTTTGGCAGGAGTTCTAGGAGGATTAGTAAATAAACCTGTAATAGCAGTTCCCACATCAATAGGATATGGAGCAAATATGAAAGGACTTTCAGCACTATTGACAATGATAAATTCATGCTCAAATGGAATAGCAGTAGTCAATATTGATAATGGATTTGGTGCTGGATATATAGCTACACAAATTAACAGACTAGGGGAGGGAAGATGAAAAATACATTGTATTTAGAATGCTACAGTGGAATCAGCGGAGATATGACAGTAGCTGCTCTATTGGATTTAGGTGCTGATAGAGAGGTGCTGGAAAAAGCATTGAAATCTCTTCCAGTAGATGGATTTGAAATTAAAATCAGCAAGGTAAAAAAATCAGGATTGGATGTATGTGATTTCAGTGTAATCTTAGATAAAGAGCATGAAAATCATGATCATGATATGGAATATCTTCACGGAGATCATGTACATACTCATGACCATGAGCACGAAGAAGAGGAACATACCCATGAACATGAAGAGAACCATCATGGTCATATACATTTGCATGAGAAATCTCATCAACATGGACGTGTGCATCTGCATGAGAAATCTCATAGCCACAGTCATGTACACCTTCACGAACATTCTCACCAGCATGAACACAGAACTTTGACAGGAATATTACATATTATTGATCACGCAGATATTACTCCAGAAGCTAAGAAGATTGCAGAAAATATTTTTACAATATTGGCAGAAGCAGAGGCAAAGGCTCATGGAGTAGAACTTGATGAGGTGCACTTTCACGAAGTGGGGGCAGTGGATTCTATTGTGGATATAGTTGCAGTGGCAGTTTGTCTGGATAATTTGAATATTACAGATGTAGTATCAACAGAACTTTATGAGGGATACGGATTTGTAAGGTGTCAGCATGGAGTGATACCAGTTCCTGTACCAGCAGTGGCAAACATAGCTGAAAAACATGGACTTTCTCTTCATATTGCTAATATTGAGGGGGAACTTGTAACTCCTACAGGGGCAGCCATAATAGCAGCTATAAAAAATATAGATAAACTTCCTAAAAAGTTTTCTATTGAAAAGATAGGTATAGGAGCAGGAAAAAGAAATTATGAGAGACCAAGCTTACTTAGAGCTATGCTCATAAAAGATAAAACTTTTGAAGATAATAAGATTTACAAATTAGAAAGCAATATAGATGATTGTACTGGAGAAATGCTTGGATATGTAATGGAACTCTTATTCAAAGCTGGAGCAAGGGATGTTCACTACATACCAGTCTACATGAAAAAGAATCGTCCTGCTTACCAGTTAAATGTTGTATGTCTGGAAAAAGATATAGAAATTTTAGAAAATATAATTTTTGAGGAAACAACAACAATAGGGATAAGACGTATTCCAATAGAGAGATCAGTATTAAAAAGAAGAATTGAAAAGATAAGGACATCTCTAGGAGAAGCAGAGGTAAAAATCTGTATGTTAAATGGAAAAGAGAGAGTATATCCTGAATATGAAAGCATTAAGAAAATCTGCTCTGAATATAAAATGAACTTTCAGGAAGTATATCAGCTGATTCAGAGAGAATATAAAGAAATAAAGGGGTAAAAATGAGTACATATGAAGAGAAATGCAGCTATTTGCAGAAATTAATGGAAAAGTATACACAGGAAAATGTTGTTGTGGCATTTTCAGGTGGAGTAGACAGCAGTCTTCTTCTTAAAACTGCATGTATAAATGCTGTAAAAAATGGAACAAAAGTCTTTGCTGTTACAATGCATACTACTCTTCATACAATGAATGAAATAGAAAGCTCAAAAGAAACTGCTGGAGAAGTAGGAACAGAGCATTTAATAATAAGTGTTGATGAATTAAAAGAAGCTGGAATAGAGAATAATCCAGTAGAGAGATGCTATTTGTGCAAGAAGTATCTTTTCCAAAAGATGAAGGATAAAGCTGAAAGCTTGGGAGTTAAAATTATTTTAGATGGAACAAATGAAGATGATCTCCATATGTTCAGACCGGGATTGAGGGCATTGAAAGAGCTGGAAATAAAAAGTCCATTGGCAGAATCAGATTTTTCTAAGACCGATGTAAGAAAACTTGCAGAAGAGTATGGACTGTCAGTGTCTAAAAAACCATCTACTCCATGTCTTGCTACAAGATTTCCTTATGGAAGCAGACTGTCATATGAGGAAATGAAGAAAGTAGAAAAAGGTGAGGACTTTCTTAAAAATTTAGGGCTATACAATGTAAGATTGAGAATACATAATGACATTGCTCGAATAGAAGTAGATAAGGAAGATATAGTGAAAATAGTAGTATACAAAGAAGCAATTATATCTTATCTAAAAGAGTTGGGATATAGGTATATCACTCTCGACTTAGAAGGATTTCGTTCTGGAAGTATGGACTATTTTTTAGAAAATAAGAGGGAGGGATAATTATGCATATGGCAGATGCATTAATTGCACCAACAGTAGCTGGAGCTATGTATATCTGTTCAGCAGGAGCTGTAAGATATTCAATGAAAAAGCTCAGCTTGGAAAATGATCCTAAAAAAATTCCATTGATGGGAATAATGGGAGCTTTTGTATTTGCTGCCCAAATGATAAATTTTACTATTCCGGGAACAGGATCTTCAGGACATTTATGTGGAGGAATGCTTTTATCAGCAGTACTAGGTCCCTATGCAGGGTTTTTAACAATGATAGGAGTTTTATTTATTCAATGCCTTTTATTTGCTGATGGAGGAATATTAGCTTTTGGTGCTAATGTTTGGAACATGGCTTTTTATGGGTGCTTTATTGGAGCTATGATCATATGGAAATATACTATGGCAAAGGGAATAACTAAAAAGAAAATTATTTTTGCTTCTGTACTTGGTTCTATTTTAACTCTACAGCTTGGAGCTTTTTCTGTAACTTTGCAGACGCTAGCTTCAAATATTACAGAACTTCCATTTGCAGTTTTTGTTTCAACTATGCAGCCTATCCATCTGGCTATTGGATTGGTGGAAGGATTGATTACAGCATCTGTACTGTGTTTTGTGTATGAAGCAAGACCAGAACTTTTATGGAAAGGAAAGGACATATCACTGGAAAAGGAAGGAAAAGTATCGTATAAAAATACAATAATTATTTTAGCAGTGGCAGCTTCTGTTATAGGAGGGCTGTTATCATCAATGGCTTCTTCACATCCAGACGGACTGGAATGGTCTATTGAGAAAATAGCTGGTTCTACAGAATTAGCTTCATCAGGAATAGCATATGAAGTGGCTGAAAAAATACAAGGAATAACAGCACTGTTCCCAGATTATTCTTTCAAGGGTTCTGAATCAATTTTAGGAACATCATTCTCAGGAATATTTGGTGGAATAGCAGTAATAGTTTTGTGCATTGTCAGCTGTTATCTCTTCAATTTCTTCAAAGGAAAATCTGAAAATGAGTAAAATAAATGAGGCAATACATACTATACACTATCTGGATAGAATGTCATTGCAAAATAAATGGATTAATAATATTCATCCATTGGCTAAAATGATTGTCACTTTCTTTTATATATATGCTTTAATATCTTTTCATAAGTATGATTTAATTAGACTGCTGGGAATGAGTACATATATATTTGCTGTTTTTATTTTGGGAAATGTGTCATTAAAACAAAGCATAAAGCAGTTGAGAGCAGTTCTTGTAATTGTATGCGTTATTGGAATAGCCAATCCTTTTTTTGATAAAAAAGTCCTTATAGATATAGGTACAGTGAAAATTACTGGTGGAGTAATATCTATGATGACATTGATGATAAAAGGGATACTGGCTGTTCTTGCATCATATTTTCTTATAGCTGTAACTTCTATAGAAGAGATATGTTATGCTTTGAGAATTATTCATGTTCCAAAAGTATTTGTGACCCTTGTGCTTCTTATTTACAGATATATTATTCTCTTTCTAAAAGAAGTAGAGAGAATGACATTGGCATATGAGCTTCGTGCTCCAAATCAAAAAGGAATACATATAAAAGTATGGGGTTCTATGGTTGGAATGCTCCTTTTACGAAGTATAGACAGAGCCCAGATAGTTTATGAAAGTATGCTGTTAAGGGGATTTGATGGAGAGTTTAAAAGAAAACCTTCTAAAGAACCCTTGATGAAAAGTTATCTCTACTGCATATTTTGGATTGGTGTAATAGGGATTTTGAGATTTTATTAAAATTATGTGGAGGCATAAATGGAGAGAATAAAAATAGAGCAGCTTACTTTTTCCTATGGAGGATTTAAAGAAGTTCTCTCAGATATCAACTTAAAAACATCTGAAGGGGAAACAATAGGAATCATAGGAGAAAATGGGGCTGGGAAATCTACTCTTTTAAAACTGATAATAGGTCTGCTCTCTGATTATACTGGAAAAATAGAAATAGATGGAACAGAGGTAAAGAAATCTACTTTATCAGATATACGAAAAAAAATCGGCTATGTATTTCAGGATTCTGACAGTCAGCTTTTTATGTCAAATGTATATGAAGATATAGCCTTTGCTCCACGTAATTATGGATATTCAGAGGAGGAAGTGGAAAAGTGTGTTGCTAAAGCTATGGAAATGGTCAACATAGAAAATCTCAAAGACAGAATGATTTATCAGTTGTCAGGAGGGCAGAAAAAACTTGTTTCTCTCGCTACAATTCTTTCAATAGAACCAGAAATCATATTATTTGATGAGCCTTCTGTAGCTCTTGACCCTAAAAATAGAAGAAATTTGATAAATATTTTAAATTCCATAAAGGGTATAAAGATAATTGCTTCTCATGATTTAGATATGATACTTGATACTTGCAACAGGGCAATTCTCATATCAAAGGGAAAGATAATAAAAGATGGAAATACAGAAAATATATTGTCAGACAAAAACTTGCTGGAAGAGAATGGTTTGGAACTTCCCCTATCTTTTGGAAGAAAATAAATAGCCAAACAAAAAATTTTTTGATAAAAGTTCTTTAGTTTAAAGAAAGGAACTGATTAGAGAAAGATTTGAGCAAAAGAAAAAGCTTGAAATAGCGTATTAAATATAGTATTATTTACTCAGGTTGTTAATTTAATGTTTGTTTTGTGAAAAAATGAACAAGAGAAGATAACTTGCATGAATGTGTTTACTCCAAAAACTACATTCTTACTTCTTAGAAAAAATATAGTTTAGAAAAAGAGAAGCTATTGTAAAAATAGCTTCTTTTTTTGTTGTAAAAAGATAAAATCTGAAAAATAAAAAAGGAAAGTTTTATTTATTTCTAATGACCTAAATATCAATCCCTGTTTGTTCACAATGAAAAGATGTTGTGAATAAAGTAAAAACAGAAAATAAAATCAGGGTATTTGATAACTATTTTTGAATTGATAAGAAATAAAATTTAAATAATGGAGGTAAAAATTTTTTATGAAAAGGAAGATTTTAATCTTATCTGGGCTCATACTTTGGAGCTTATGTGTTTTTTCGAAAGATTTGGATGTAGGAGTTATATTTGATAATAATTCAAATTTTTCTCAAAATATAAAGGAACTCCTGCAAAAAGAACTGGATAAAGATTTTTCAAAGACAGGATATATTCCTAAAATATCCAAGGTGAATTATCTTGGTAAAAATAATTTGGAGCAGGTATTAAAAGAAATGAGCAGAGATAAAGAACTGGATTCTATCTTTGTATTCAGCAGTTCAAAACTTGGGAGTTATAAGGAATTAAACAAAAATAAGCTGTATTTTTTCCCATTGAATTTTGAAAAAAGTCAAAAAGCTGTACCTAAAAATGTGAGCTATATCTATGGAGAATTAAATCTAGATAAAGGAATAAAGATAATAAAGGAAATACCGGGGGTCTCTGAAATAAATATAGCTGTATCTAATTTATCTGACAATGATATGAAGAAAGTGGGAGAAAAGTATCAAAATAGTTCTGTCAGAATAAATATTCAAAAAGCCACTAGAGAATTTTTAGAGGAATCTGAAAGAGAAAATGTTCCCACTCTTTTAGCTGATTATGAAAATTCTTTAGATAAATATGCTTTCATGGGCTACAACATGAATGATGAACTTGGAAAAAGAATTAAAGCTTCTGTACTAAACTATATTTATTTTAAAACAGGAGATGGAATCAGCAAGATAGAAAAAATAACTTCTCCAGAGGGAGAACTCTTTTACAATGAAGAGGTTGGAATACAAATTGGTTACAGTCTTCCTCTAAGCGTAATGCAAGAAGTATCAGTTATAAATAAAAAGAAAGTGGAATTAAAGAAGTTAGATTTAAAAAGTGCTGTAGAAATTGGATTGAAAAACAACCTTGAAATTCTGAAAAAGAATCAGGATCTGACAACAAGCAAATATGATGTAAATGTAAGTAATTCATATAGATTACCTCAGTTATCAGCAAATATAGACGGAACATTTCTGGATAAAAAGAGTAATGATGTGGTATTTAACAAAGCACAGCAGAACTCAGCAAAATCATATTTGCAGCTATCTCAAGTGATTTATAGTGAGCAGCTGAATACAAATGTATATCTTTCAAAATTGGCTATGGAAAGCAAGAGGTCTGATCTGGAGCAGCAGAAGCTGGATATTATTTATTACATATCTTCTACTTATCTGAATATTCTGCAATTAAATGCACAGTTGAAAATACAGGAGAGCAATTATGATCTCCTTAAAGAAAGTCTGAAAATAGCAAATATAAATTATAAAGTAGGAGCAGGGGGAGTACAGGATATCTACAGATTGGAATCAAGTGTTTCTGAAGCTTATTCAAATATCGTCTCTGTAAAAAATCAGATAAGGCAGTCAACTATCCAGTTAAATACTTATCTTGATCTTCCTAAAAATCAGCAGTACGCTTTTGAAGAGCTGGAAAATATATCAAGATATTTTGTATTCAATAGAAATTTCAGCAGTTTCTTTGTAAACAGTGAAAAAAATGATGCTATTGAGCAGTTCCTTTTTGAAGGAGCATTAAAAAACTCTAATAATCTGAATATTATAGAAAATGAGATAAAAGGAAAGAAAAGGGAATATTCATCAGCAGGAAGAGAGAGAATAATTCCTAAAATAGAAGCCTTTGCTCAATACAATAAAGACAATATGATAGAGCCATGGGGGAAAAATAGAAATTATCCACCTAATGGTGAAGATGAATATTGGCAGGCTGGTGTGAAGATAACTCTTCCTCTTATTTCAGGAGGAGAGATACACTATAAAAGAAAATCTCTTCAAAGTGAGATAGATTCATTAAACTATACTAAAAAAATAACAGAATCTCAATTATCACAGGCAGTGTCTCAATCTTTCAATGAATTTCTAACTAACTATATACAAACCTATACTTCTAAACAGGCAGCAGAAGCAGCAGAAAAAAATATGAAGATAGTAAAAAATCTTTATTCAAATGGAAGTATAAATATTACAGATTTTTTAGATGCTCAGAATAATGCATTGTCTCAACGTTTAGAAAATACAATAAAAAATTATAGTCTTCTGAACTCTATATTAAAGTTAGAAAATCTATATGGAAAATCATCTCTGACAATGGCTCAAAATGAAAAAGAGCAGTTGAGGAATCAATTATCCAGCATTTTAAAGGAGTATAAATAATGAAAAAGCAAATATTAATAATATCAATTTTAGCATTGGCAGTAAGTGCCTGTGGAAAAAAGGAACAGGAATATAAATATGACATGGCTGTAAGACCTGTTGTATATAAAATTGCAAAGAAAACTGATGAAAACATTCCTAAAAATTATGTGGGAGTGATAAAATCCCAAGCGTTATCAAGCCTTAGCTTCAGAGTATCTGGAACTATTGAAAAAAGGACAGCACAGCTTGGAGATCATGTAAAAAAAGGAGAAGTATTGGCAGCTCTTGACCCAACAGAATATAAAGTAAATTATCAAAAAGCTCTGGCAGAACTGGAAAAAGGAAGAGCAGGATATACAGAAGCAAGGTCAAGCTATGAAAGAGCACAGGCTTTATATTTAGAAAACAGTATATCAAAAGCCAGTTATGATAATGCAGTGGCTTCATACAGATCAGCAGCTGCAACAATGAATGCTTTAAAAAATAGTGTTGATCTGACAAAAATTCAACTGGGATATACAGAGCTTAAGGCTCCAGCAGAAGGAACTATTGGAGAGGTAAAAAGTGAAGTTAATCAATCTGTAAGTCCGCAAACTCCAGTATTTATATTGAATACTTCTGGAGATAAAACAGTAGAATTTAATGTTTCTGAAACAGCAGTACCTACTTTGAAAGAGGGAGAAAAGGTACTGGTAACTATAGATTTTATTCCAGGAGCACTTATTACTGGGAAGATAACTAATATAGGAACTGTATCAAATGAATTTGGAAATACTTATCCTGTAAAGGCTAAACTGGAAGATGTTCCTGAAAATGTGAGAGTGGGAATGACTGCAAATGTACTTTTAGAGTCTAAGGAAAAAGAGAATATAACAGTTCCATTTGAAGCAATATTAAAGGATTCAGAGAACAGACCATATGTTTATATAATCACTGATATAAATGATGAAATAGGACATGCTGATAAAAGATTGGTAAAAACTGGAGAGATAAATCAAAATGGGATAGAGATACTTGATGGGGTACAATCTGGAGAATATATAATTATAAAAGGAGTTTCACAGATTCAAAATGGTCAGGAAGTTTCTCTGTTGGAAGGAGTGAAAAATTAGATGAAACTTACAGATGTAGCTTTAAAAAACAAAGTAACTACCTATCTGATATTTATAACTCTTCTTTTGGTGGGGTATATGTCATATGAAAAGTCAGAAAAATCAGAGGATCCGGGGTTTACAGTAAAGGTAGCTCTCATAACAACTAACTGGCCGGGGGCGACTTCTAAACAGATGGCTGATTTAGTAAGTAAAAAGATAGCAGATCAGATACAAAATATAGAAACTTTGGATTATGTAGATTCAAAAAATATACCGGGGCAGTCAAATGTTTATGTAAATATTAAAAGCGGAAACAGAGATTTAGTTCCAATCTGGCAGGAGCTGAGGAACAGAATAAATACTTTTGTTGTACCTGCTCTTCCAGAGGGAGTGCAGACACCAATAATTAATACATATTTTGGAGATATATATGGTACACTCCTCACAATAAGCGGGGATAGTTATTCCTATGAGGAACTGTATAAGACAGCTGAAAATCTGAAAGCGAAGCTTCTGTTTTCAGTGCCGCAAATAGGAAGAATAGATATAAGTGGAGTACAAAATGAAGTTATCTATGTAAAAGTGGATAATGAAAGGCTTTCACAATCTAAAATATCAATGAGCAATATAATAGAAACACTTCAAAATGTCAATGTAATAGAAAATGGAGGAGATGTAGTATCTGATGATTACAGAATAAAAATATCTCCAACAGGAAATTTTAAAAATATAAAAGATATAGAAAATACTATAATAACAGATTCAAATGGGCAAAATGCTATTTATCTGAAAGAAATAGCCAAAGTGGAAAAAACTTATCAGGATCCTTCTGATTATATGATTTCATATAATGGAGATAAAGCTATAACATTGGGAGTATCTCTTGGAGATAAAGAAGATGTCTTGGTAATGAGCAAAGGAATAAAAAGTGTTTTGAAAGACTTTAAGAGTAAACTTCCCATTGGAATAGAAGTTGGACAGATTTATTATCAGCCGGATCTGGTGCAGGATAAAGTAACTTCTTTCATAGCTAACTTGGTGCAGGCAATAGTGACAATAGTAATTGTAATGCTTCTATGTCTGGGACTTCGTTCTGGATTAATAGTAGCAGCACTGACACCAACATCTATTGCTTTCACTATAATTGGATTATACTATCTCGGCTATGGAATAAATCAGATAACACTGGCAGGTTTGATAATTGCTCTGGGAATGCTGGTAGATAACGCAGTAGTGATGTCGGAAAATATAATGGTGCTGATGCAGGAGGGGAAAAGCAGGATGGATGCCTGTCTGGAATCTGGTAAAATGCTAGCTGTTCCTCTTCTTGTAAGTTCTCTTACTACAATAGTAGCCTTTTCTCCCATTATATTAAATAAAGAGAATATGGGAGAATATGTAGGACCTCTTACAATAGTTGTACTCCTTGCACTCCTTGGTTCTTGGCTTATTAATCAGACCCTTATTCCGTTACTGTGTTATGATTTTCTGAAAGTAAAATCTGGAAGCAAGCAGAATATGGATTCCAAGCCTTATCTTATTTACAGAAAAGTTCTTACAACATTGTTGAAGAATAAAAAGATATCTATATGTGCAACCATAGGAGCTTTCTGCCTTGGACTTGTACTTTTAGGAGTAGTACCTAAAAACTTTATGCCGGATTCTACAGACCCTGTAATGTCTACATATATAAGAATGCCAAAAGGTACAGATATCAATCGTACAGCAGAAGTGGTAAATGACTTAAATGAATTTATAAAGAAAAATTACAGTACTGGGGAACAGGAACCCCTTTCTCCTTCTTTGTGGAACTATATAACTACTGGAGGTACAGATAAAAAATATAAAAAACAGGGAATATTGAGCTGGGGAATATTTATAGGGGGAGGAGCTCCTAAATATTCTACAAGTTATCAGCCTGAAACAAGGCTTCCAGAATATGCCTATGTAATGTACAATGTCACAGACTATAGAATAATAAAAAAACTAAGTTCTGAAATTAATCTATATATGCAGAGTAAATATCCTGGAATAGATATAACTACTAAAGGTATGGGAAGCGGAGTATCTTTAGAAAAAGATTTAGGATATGTATTTGTTTCAGATAATGTAGAGCTGCTGAAAAAAGTATCAAAGGAATTTGAAGAAAAAATAAAAACAGTAAAAGGTATAAGAGCTGTAAGCAATAACTGGGGAAATGATGTTCCTAGAATAACAATAAATATAAATCAGGAAAAAGCTAAAAAAGCTGGTCTGTCAAATAGTGTAGTTGGAAAAACTCTTCAATTTATATTACAGGGAACAAATGCCACTGTATATAGAAATTTTGAAGCTCCCCCAAAAAGTACTATTATTCCTGTAATGCTTAAAGGGAGCAGATCATATAAAGATGATATTACAAATATAGAGACTATACAGTTTATGACTCCATCAGGAGTGTCAGTACCGCTTAACCAGATAGCAGATATTAAAGTGGAATATGTTCCAGACTTTGTGTATACAAGGGATATGTCATATGGAATAGAAGTAGATGCTGGAATACAAGATGGATATACTCCACCAGAAGTGAATGATGAAATAATTCCGTGGCTCACTGAAAAATTAAAGGAGTGGGGTCCAGAGATTAAATATTATCCAGCAGGTATAATGAAAACTTCTTCTGAAAATGAGGGAGCATTGTTTCAAGCTGTTCCAACAGCATTACTTGTTATGTTTTTACTGGTAATAGGACAGTTTAATTCTGTAAAAAAAGGATTGTCAATAATGCTTGTAATTCCTTTATCTATACCAGGGATAGCAGTAGGACTTTTATGTACAAATACCCAGCTTGGATTTATGGCTATTATAGGAATAATTTCACTGGCAGGGGTAGTTTTGAATCATGCTATTATTCTTGTGGATAAAATGACTATAGAAAAAGATGATATAGGAAGAAATGATCAGGATGCAATAGTGTTTGGATGTCAGTCAAGATTGAGACCAATATTTTTAACAGTTGCCACTACACTTATGGGGCTTATGCCTCTGTATTTCTTTGGAGGACCTTTGTTTCAGCCTTTGGCAGTAGTATTGATATTTGGGCTGGCAACTGATACAGTACTGGCTCTTGGAATAATTCCTGTAATATATGCACTATTCTTTAAAGTAGATTTTAAAGATTATGTCTATGATGGGAAAAAATTAGAAATGGAAAGTAAAGAATAATAAAACAGGTGTTGATACTTTTTTAGTACCAGCACCTGTTTTTTATATAGGAAAAATTAAAAGTTTCTCTAATTATTCATTCTCTACAGCCTGTCTTTTTTTGATTTCTTTTACCAGAGCAGTACTTATTAAAATTCCAACTACTGCAATAGCTATCATAGTCATAAAGACTTTTCTGTATCCAATTATTCCGGGATTTGCATCAAGAATGCTTCCATAAATAATAGCAATAAATGTACCTGGAAGATATCCAATAAATGATCCTAGAGACATTGCAGCTCCAGTAAGATTTCTTGGTACTCTGATTTCATCCATAGGAGCAAAGAAAATAGCCCTCATACAGAAGATAAATGCAGAAATAATAAGAGAGATTCCCATTAAGACATAAACATTAATTGATTCATATGGAAGGAAAGTATATATTGTAAGTGCAATTCCAGAAATTATAAACATAATTCCAATAAATTTAGCAGCTGAATGTGTAACTTTGTCAGAAACAATTCCTCCAATAGGCCCTCCTACCATTCTTAGACCATACATATTAATAATTCCATAAGCAGAAGCAAGAGCAATAGGGATATCATATACTTCTTTTAGGAAAGGAACCATATATTTAAGTCCAGAGTATAGGCAGTAAACAGTAAAAATATTTATAGATACAAGCCATACTCCTTTATCTTTGAAAATATTTTTAAGTCCTTCACTTCCAGAACTCTTTTCTTTTACTTCCTCTTTTTGAGATGAATTATCATCATCTTCAACAGTGATAAATGCTAAAATTCCAGCAAGGATTGACATGACACTGAAGAATAAAATTCCACATCTAAATCCAAAAGCATTGCTTCCCAGTGCAACAAAAATAGCAAGGGCAATAAAACTCACTACTGTATCAACAACTCCACGTCCTGTTTCAAGGAATCCAAACATTCTTCCCTGTTCTTCGTTGCTCCCAAGCAGTCTTATTGTTTTAAGCATTGTAGGCCAGCACATCATATCTGTAAATACTGCACACATACAAAATAACACAAGAAGTACAGAGAATTGAGGATATGTTGATATAAACACACCTGTAATACCATTAGCTATAAGTGCAAATGTCATCATTTTTCTTTTTGAAAATTTATCACTGAAGTAAGCAGCAGCAAGGAAGCTGAACTGTGAAACCCATCCTGCAACACCATAAATGAAACCTATTTCAGTATGAGAAAGTCCCATGAAATTTTGCATCTGTACATAAAAGGCGTCCATTAAGAAATATACTTTATACATTGTTCCACTGACAAGCATAAGTACTAGAAGAGTTAATAATTTTTGCCTTGAAAATTTTGAATTTTCCATTTTTTCTCCTTTTTAAATATTATTACCATTTTAAGTATAAATTATCTGCGGCCATTTTATTTGCTGTTAATCAATTATTCCTTTAAATTTTGAAGTCCATCCTCTTTTCCCCATGCTCCTATTGTAGGGACAATATTTATAAAAGCATTTTCATCTATTTTAGTTATAAAATCTTTTATGAGCATAGCTTCCCTCAATGAACATATTGAAATAATTTTTTCTCTTTTTATATGATTTTTTCCTCCAATGACATGGCCTATACTATATCCTCTATTAATAGTATTGCTCATAAACTGTGAAATTTTAACAAGTTGATTGCTTATAATAACAACTTTTACCAAAGAAGAACCAAATCCAAAAAGAACTGTACTAATAGTTTTGCTGTAAACTACCTGCATGATGACAGCATAAAGAACAGCTGTTTTTCCAAAAGCAAATCCTGAAAATAAAAGAATAATTATATCAAGTCCTAAGAGAACCTGTGTAAATCCCAAGAATGAGAAGAATTTTTTATGAAGTATTTTTGCTACAGTATCTGAACTTCCTTGAGAAAAGCCTTTTTTTAAAACCATTCCTGTCCCAGTTCCCATAAAGATACCATAATAAATACAAATTAAAATTTTATCAGGAGTTCCTTGAAGAAAATTAAATTTAAAATAATTCATTGTAATTAAAATAATTGGATATGTAACAGAAAGAAGTATAATCTTTTTTACCTCTTTTGTTCCTAAAAAAATTCTGGCACATATAAGAATCAAAATACATATTGAATAGTATAGGTATGTATAGTTTATTCCTGTAAATTTCTCTATTGTAAGAGCAAGCCCGGTAATTCCTCCTACAGTAAGATTATTTGGTTTCAGTATACAGGTTACAGAAAAAGCCTGTATAAAGCATCCTACATATACAATAATGTAATCCATAATTTTCTTTTTCATTGATTTCCTCTTTTATTTTAATTATTTACCACAATATTTATCTCTAAGAGCTTTAAGTTTCTTGAATCCTTCCTCTGCTCCCTTTAATTGATCTTCCATCATTTTATTTAAAAATTCTTCTGTCATATTCTTAGCTTTATGTGGGTAATAGTATTCAAGAGGTTCTACAATATTTCTGTCATAAGGAGCTTCTCCTACTTTAAATGCTCCCTCTCCAACTTTATGAACTCCACCTGTTCCAGGTTCTCTTTTAAATGTTGCACAATATGGGAAGCACATTTCCATGTTTATTCTTTCACCAGGAGAATTTTCAACAAGAATTTTAAAACATGTATCTAAATCTATATTTCCTTTTCCAACTGGAACTCCACATACTACATATCCATAAGGAGCACTTTTATCCTCAACAATTATATGATCCTTAAAGTGTGTGCAATAAGTATATGGTGCCATAATTTCAGCAGCCTTTACAGGATCTTCCCATACCATCATTGAATTTCCAAAGTCATAATGAAGTCCAACCCAGTGAGAATCAACAGCTTTTACAATATCAACAACTTCTTGTGCTGTTTCATATTCGTGGTTCTCTAAGGCAAGTTTTATTCTGTATTTTTTTAATTCAGGCACAATATTTTTTAAATTTTCAAGAGTTTCTTTATATAATGCTGCATCAAATTTATCAAATCTAATGTATGTTCTTATAACATTTGCACCAATGTGGTTAGCAACTCTCAGTGCTTTTTTCAAGTCTGCTTCAGAAGTTCCATTAGTATCAATTTCTGCATATAAATTATATTTTTGAATCTCATCTCTTACTGCATCAAGATTTTCTACAGTGTCGTCTCCTACCTGACCTAAAGCTTTGTCAATTCCCCAACCTGGAATAATATTTAACTCTACTCCTTCAAATCCAATTTCAGCAGCCTTTCTAATAAAATCTAAAACATTCATCTTCCCATATTGAAAAAAAAGATGAAAACTTTCAGTTTCTATTCCTATTTTCATAATGATATCCTCCTTGGTTTTTGTTGTGTTTTTATCACTTTTATATCTGTATTATAACTGTTTGTTATTTAAATGTCAATTTTTTTTAGAAAAATATTTACATAAACTTTTAAAAATGGTATAAATATTATATAAATATGATCTAAAAAATATAAAAAATTTAAAAATAAAAATATTTGTAAAGTTTTTACAAGTATTAACAAAGTTTGTGGTATAATCAATATATCTATTTTTAATTAAAATTGGGAGATTAGTTATGATTTTAAAAAAAATTGCAGATTTAATATGGGGAGACTGGCTTGTAGTACTTATTTTTATTACAGGACTCCATTACACAATTCGTTTAAAAGGGATTCAGTTTAGAAAATTTGGCTACATAGTGAAAAAAACTTTTTTTGAAAAAAATAAAAAAATGGATAAAAATAAGATAACATCTATTCAGGCTTTAACTGCTGCACTAGGAAGCTGTATTGGAAATGGGAATATAATAGGAGTTGTTACTGCTGTTATGTTTGGAGGACCAGGAGCACTATTTTGGATGTGGGTAGCTGCCTGTACTGGTATGGCTATAAAATATGGAGAAATTTCTCTTGGAATGCTTTATCGGGAAAAAAATAAAAATGGAGAATATAACGGTGGACCTATGTATTATATTTCCAAAGGGTTGAATATGAAATTTCTTGGAATTTTATATGCAGTTCTTCTTCTTGTTCAAAATTCAGGTGGAACTTTAATACAAGGAAATGTTATAAAAGATATATTCCATGATTTTATGAATTTTCCTCCAATAATGACTTCAGTAGTTGTGGGATTATTTATTGGTTTTGTAATTACAGGAGGGCTTAAACGATTAGTAAAAACCATGGATAAAATTGTACCTTTTATGACTTGTTTATATTTTATAGCTGGACTTCTAATAATAGGAATAAACATAGAAAAAATACCTGAACTTTTCAGCCTGATATTTAAATCTGCTTTTGGATTAACTCCAGCAATAGCAGGGGCAATGGGCTTTTCTGTAAAACAGGGGCTTAGATATGGGATTTCTCGTGGAATTTATTCCAATGAATCTGGTGAGGGAACAGCTGCTATTTTTTATTCAAAAATTACAGAAAATGATTGTAAAGATCACGGACTTTATGGAATAATGGAAGTCTTTATTGATACAATGATTGTTTGCACAATATCAGGGCTGGTTTCTTTGCTGTATATAGATTACTCGCAAACTGCAACACCTATTCAAGTAATGGTAACTTCATTTGAAAGTATTCACTACAGTTTTAAATACTTCTTGGGACTTTCCATGGTACTGTTTGGAATGACTTCTATTCTTGGACAATGGATTCTTGGAAAGGAATCTTTTAAATATATAACAGATCAGTTTATTTCTAAAAAGGATTTTACTATATACTATAATATAGTTTTTTTAATAATATTATGTATTTCTCCTCACTTTTCTTTTAAGACAGTTTGGTATATTCAAGATATAGCACTTGGAATTTTGATTCTGCCAAATCTTTTTGCTCTTAATAGATTAGCTGAAAAAATAAAGTTAGAAGATTAAAATTTAAGAGGTGGTATTAATGCTTGCTGAAGAGCGTAGAGAAAAAATACTTAAAGAACTTGAAATATCAAAAGTACTGAAAGTTTTAGATCTTGCAGAAAAGTATCAAGTTGGAGTTGAAACAATAAGAAGAGACTTTGATGCTTTAGAAAAACAAGGAAATTTAAAAAAAATATATGGAGGAGCAACACTTCCAGAAAAGAAAGAAATTAAAGAGCTGGATTTTAATACAAGAATGACAACAGAAGTTTCTGAAAAAGTGGAAATAGCTAAAAAAGCTGTAACTTTCATAGAAGAACATGATACTATTTTTTTAAATGACAGTTCAACAAATATTTATCTCGCTAAAGAAATTGCTAAAAATATAAAAGATTTAACTGTTATTACTAATTCATTGACAATAGCATCAGAACTTAGCGATATAAAAAACTTTAATGTTATTGTTGCAGGAGGTTTTTTGGATATTGAAGAAAAAGCCTTCTTTGGAGCAATTTCTGAGAATATAATATCACAATTTATTGTAAATAAAGCTATTTTAGGTGTAAGCAATATATCACTAAAGGATGGACTTACAGATTTTCCATTGAAAGAAGTAGAAATTCAAAAGGCTATGATAAAATATTCAAAGGAATTGATAATTTTAGCAAACAGTCAAAAATTTGAAACTACTGCTTTAATAAAAGTTGGAGATTTAAAAAATATAAAAGCTGTAATTACAGATTCAAAACTTAGTAAAGACATTTTAGAAAAATATAAAAAGAATGGAATAGAAATAATTTAAAAAACAGGTGTTGATACTTTTTTGGTATCAGCACCTATTTATTTTAAGATATTTTTATTAATTTGATAGAGTTGGTAGTTCCAACTTTAAATATAGATTCTCCACAGTTTGCAATTATAACATCATCTTTTGTAGCCAGTTTTAGATCTACAGAGACTTTTTCTGCTAATTGGAAGAATGAATCCAGACTTTCAGGCTGCCCATCAATGAAAGGAGTGATTCCTCTTACAATAAGAAGCTGATTAGCAGTTTTTTCATTATTGGTAATTGCTACAATTTCAGCTTTTGGGAAATATCTTCTCATATCTCTGGCTGCTCTTCCTGATTGAGTTGCAACAACTATAACTTTTGTACCAAGAGATTCACTTATTTCAGCAGTACCTTTAGTAACAGCAGTAGTGATTGTCATATTTTCTGTAAAATAATTTTTCTTAGAAACAAGGGGATCAATTTTTTCAGATATTCTAGTCATAACTCTAACTGCTTCTACTGGGTACTTACCATTAGCAGACTCTCCAGAAAGCATGATACAATCAGTTCCATCAAGAATTGCATTAGCCACATCATTTACTTCTGCTCTTGTAGGTCTAGGATTTTTAATCATAGAATCAAGCATTTGAGTGGCTGTAATAACTACTTTACCAACAATATTACACTTTTCTATCATCATCTTTTGAGCGATAGGAACATCTTCAATAGGAATTTCTACTCCAAGGTCTCCCCTTGCTACCATGATACCATCAGAAACTTTTAGTATTTCATCAAAGTTGTCTATTCCTTCCTGAGTTTCTATTTTAGATATTATAAGAATATCTTTTCCACCATTTTCATCTAATACTTTTCTTACATCTTTTACATCATCAGCTTTTCTGATAAATGAAGCAGCTACATAATCAACACCTTGCTGGCAGCCGAAAATAAGGTCGTTTTTATCTTTTTCAGATATAGCAGGAAGACTTACTTTAGCTTTTGGAAGATTGACACCTTTGTTTTCTCCAAGCTCTCCATTATTTAAAGCAATACATATAATTTTATTTCCAACGATTTCTTTTATGCTGAATTGTAAAAGCCCATCATCAATAAGAAGTTTCTCTCCTATTTTAACGTCTTGTATAATATCCTCATAAGTAACTGCTGCTATTGTTTCATCACCAATTACAGATTTGTCAGTAGTGATAATAAATTCCTGTCCAGCCACTATATTTACATTTTTTCCATCTTTAAGTTTAGTAGTTCTTATTTTAGGTCCTTTAATATCAAGCATAAGAGCTGCTCTGATACCTGTTTCAGCTTGAGCTGCTCTGAAATTATCTATTTTTTCTTTGTGTTCTTCATAATTTCCATGAGAGAAATTCAATCTCATCATATTCATTCCTGATTTAAGAAGTTCTTTTAGAGTCTCTTTTGTTTCAGAGCTTGGTCCAATGGTACATATTATTTTTGTTTTTTTCACAATGATACCTCCTGAATATATCTTTTCTTCTAAAAAGTTATTTTTATGATGAATTTAAAATACTCTTATATTATACCCTTAATCTTAAAAATTTACAAAATATATATGAAAATATCTTGTCAAAATACAATTAATATTATATTATACTAGAATCTAATATATTAAAATATCTAAGGAGGAAATGATGAAAAATTTATTCAAAAAAGTTTTATTGTTGATGGTGCTTTCAGCTTCAGCAGTTTATGCACAGGTTAAAAGTGTAACTGTACCATCACATTCAGTACCAAAGCAGCCTATAATAATTCAAGGACCTATGCCTATTGAAGCTCAAAATTTAGCTGCAAGACTTGAAAATGTAAGAGAGGAAAGAACAGGAAACTATATTTTCTACATAGGAACATTAGAAGGATATCCTGTAATTGTTACTAAAACAAGCAAGGGAATGGAAAATACTGCTGCTGCAACTGCTATTGCAATAGAAAGATTCAAGCCAGCAGCTATAATAAATCAGGGAACTTCTGGAGGACATGACAAGTCTTTAAATGTTGGAGATATTGTTCTAGGAAAGAGAACATTCAATGCTGGAAACTTTAAAACTCTAACTAAAAATGAAAAAGAGGGAAGCAATCCTTTTGAATGGCTGCCTATGGATGTAATGGCTTCTGAAGGAAGTGCTGGAGAAGGTACAGATGCAGAAAAAGTTCGTTATTACGAAGGAAATCCTATGCTTTTAAAAGCTGCAAATGCAGTAAAAAGTCAATATAAAAGAGGAAAAGTTGTAGAAGGGACTGTGGCTTCAGCTAACTTCTGGAATAATGAAATTGACAGAATAAACTGGCTTCATGAAGAGTTTGGATCAAGTGTGGAAGAAATGGAAGCTGCCAGTGCTGCTTTGATTTGTGAAGCATACAAGGTACCATTCCTTACAGTTAGAGTTTTATCAAATAATAAAACAAATGGTGGAAAATATGATCCTAGCACAGCAAAAGATTGTCAGGATTATGTAGAAAAAATAGTTAAAGAATATATAAAAATGCTTGAAAAATAATATTGATAATATAAAATGGATGATCCCAAATCTAAATTAAATTTTAGAAATTGGAGTCATCCATTTTTAAGTTTTAAATGGTTTTCCATAAAAGCATATTATTTTCAAAAATAACATCAGCTTTATTGTTATCTCTTAGCCACGAAAGAAAAGAACGAACTGTACTTCCAACTAGGACATACTGCTCAAAGTTCATTGTAAGTCCATACTCGTTAAATACTTTTTGCAGGATAGATTCAAAATTTGTAGGTTCAGCACAAAATTCCAATAACTTATCAGCTACTTCAAAGACCTTTTTTCTATTCAGCGATACAAGCTCTTTTATATCAGTCATAACTTCTGTATGAGCTGGAATGTAGATATCAGCTTCCATATTTTCTATAAGATCAAGAGTATCTAAAAAAGCAGCAACATCATAAATAAAAGTTATCTGATATTTTTCAAGTACAGCTTTACTGCTGATACAGTCAGCAAGAAATACTACATTATCTGGAGTACGCAATCCTATCATATGAAAAAAATGTCCCGGAAGGTGAATTACTTCTAACTCTTTTGGGAAATTCGTATCACTTATATCAAGAGCATCACTTTCATTAGCCATAAGAAATTTATGACGAAGATCTCTAGGAGGATACCCTCCATAGAGAAAAGAAGTCTCAAGAATAGGATGTTTAGTAAAAGCAGTTTCTATTCCATTGGAAAATATCTGGCATCCAGTCTGCTGTTGAAGATAACAGTTTCCACCAATATGATCAGCATTAGAATGTGTATTGACTATAGCTTTAAGATTCCAGTTGTTTTTTTCAAGTATCTGTCTGACTTTTCTTCCAGCATTTTTATCATTTCCACTGTCTATGAGATATACATCATTTTCATTGACTCTGTAAAGTCCAATTTTTGCTGGAGATTCTATATAATAAGTATTCTTTCCCACTTGTACCAATTCATACATAACATCATCCTCGCTTTGTAATTATTCCTAAGTAAAATATATCACAGAAGAGACAGCTAAATCAAGGAATCATTAATTTTGATATTTTATATATAAGAAAATGTTATTCGAATATAAAAATATATAATTTTATTTTATTAATACTTTGTGCTAAAATTAACTTGAAAATAAGTAATAAAGTAAATTATATAGATGGAGGAATAATATGGATTTCAGAATTGACAAAGAACATGAGGATTTTATTTTAAAAGTAAGAGAGTTTACAGAAAAATATGTAAAACCAGCAGCAGCAGAGGTAGATAGAAAAGCAGAAGCTCCAATGGAGAATTTAAAAAGAATGGGTGCTGAAGGATTGATGGGAATCCCTTTTGATAAGAAATATGGAGGAGCTGGACTTGATACAAAAGCATATATATCAGCTGTAGAAGAACTTTCAAAAGGTTGTGCTTCAACTGGAGTAATTATGTCAGCTCATACTTCACTATGTGCATGGCCTATATATCAATATGGAAATGAAATGCAGAAAGAAAAATATCTGGTACCTTTAGCAAAAGGTGAAAAGCTAGGAGCATTTGGATGGACAGAATCTCAGGCAGGAACAAGAGTGACAGCAGTATTAGATGGAGATAAGTATATACTTAATGGAAAAAAGGTCCTTATAACTAATGCACTTGAAGCAGAAATATTTGTAGTATTTGCTAAAACAGATATGGAAAAAACTGAAAATAATCTGTCAGGATTCATAGTAGAAAAAGGAGCAAAGGGATTTACAATAGGAGAACCAGAAGATAAAATGGGAGTAAGAGGTTCATCTACATGTGAGCTTATTTTTGAAAACTGTATAGTTCCTAAAGAAAACCTACTGAGAAAAGAGGGAGCTGGATTTAAAATTGCTATGTGTACACTGAATGGTGGAAGAATAGGTGTAGCAGCTCAAGCAGTGGGACTGGCTCAGGGAGCATTAGATGAAGCAATAAAATATGTAAAAGAAAGAGAAGTCAATGGGAAAAAAGTATCTCAATTTCAACATACACAATTTTTGTTAGCTGATTTGCAGACAAGAATAGATGCAGTGAGACTTTTGACATATAGAGCTGCTGATACAAAAGACAGTGGAGGAGAGTATGCTCATATGGCATCAATGGCAAAATTCCTTGCTTCAAAAGTTGCATTAAAAGTTACAGAAAAGGCAGTACAGCTCTTTGGAGGAAATGGATATTTGAAAAAATACCCTGTTGAAAGAATGTTGAGAGATGCCAAAGTCACAGAAATATATGAAGGAACTTCAGAAGTTCAAAAAATAGTTATAGCAAATTGGATGGGAATTAAATAATCAAAAATAAGCGTGAAAAATAAAAATTAAAAAATATTTATGATAGGGAAAAACTAAAAAACAGATATGTAAAAATTGAAAAAATATATTGAGATTTTCAAAAAAAATCTATTGATAAAATTTATTTTTATAAAATAATTATAAAAAATAGGAGGAATACTCCTATTTTTTTTGTTGTCAAAAAAAGGTCGATTTTTGCTTGTGTACTAAATAAACGAACAAAATGCTTTTTTGAATTTTTGTAATGTAAGATTATTTCTAAAGTATGTTTATCAATGGTTTCATTAATATTTTTAATAGAATTATTTATAATCTAAAAAAAAGTGTAGTAAAAAAAAATGAACTTTGACTATTCTGTAATTTAAATTAAATATAATAATCATATATAATATATTACTTTCATCAATAAAAAAGTGTTGACTAAATATGACCGTAGTATTATACTTGAAACGTATTAGAGTATGAAGTTTTAGAACTTAGTATATCAATTTTAAACACAAGCAACTGTTTTATGTTGTATTGAGATTGAAAAAGTAAGTTATAAAAACATTGATTTTAATTAAAATATCAATCAGTAGAATTTAAAATGTGAATGATTTATTAAATCAGGTTGATACCAAGGAGGAAAAGTCATGGCAGTAACACTAGAAACCATCAAAAAAGCAAAGGAAACTATCGAACATTCGATAAAAAGAACACCTTTAATAGAGTGCCCTACACTAGAGAAAGAACTTGGAGGAAAAGTTTTATTCAAGCTTGAAAATCTTCAAAAAACTGGATCATTTAAATTAAGAGGAGCTTTAAACAGAATAGCTAACTTAACAGAAGAAGAGAAGAAAAAAGGGGTAATAGCTTCATCAGCTGGAAACCATGCCCAAGGAATAGCTT